>Ga0335081_10000037_pt1 | contig 245518 bp, 215 predicted proteins | sample Lox_Sample_35_FD_206713 | JGI IMG/M metagenome (GOLD analysis project Ga0335081, IMG submission 206713) | Soil microbial communities from Loxahatchee National Wildlife Refuge, Florida, United States - Lox_Sample_3.5 | ecosystem: Environmental > Terrestrial > Soil > Wetlands | place: USA...
GCCGACGCCGCTTGGCGTCGAGCCGTGGAAACCTGGTTACAACAAAACGAGATCATCATGATCTCTGAACCCAAAAGCGTTACCCAGTTTCCATGAAAACTGGTCTCATAAATAGGTTGTCCGCACAAGAATGAGGGTCGTCGTCCCAGCCGGCATCCTGAAGCTTCGGCACGACATATTTCCGGCAAGTATCAGCTTCGTTAGGCATCGTGGTTTGAACGGCCTCCGCCCCTCACCGATTGAACAGCATTGTAGCGATTAGGGCTGCTAGAGGCAAGTTCGGTGCGAACGGGGGAAGCCATCGGCTGTCAGTCGTCGGCTCTCGGCCAGCACGGGCGTGAAGCTGTCGGCTATCAGCAATTGGTTGTCGGCCAGCGACCGACTGAGACTTGCCTCGAAAGCTTCCGGGGTGAACTTCGTGTTCTTCGTGGTGAAATTCGATTGGTATCCATTAGCGTTCATTCGCGGGCAACACGGTCGTTTCCGCTCGCGGCAGAGGCGGCGTTGAACGGCTTGATGCGGCTGTCGCGCGGTTCGTAGCCCTCATTGCTCGGCTCCGAGTCGCAATTGAACAACACGAAATTCGCATTGTTGCAGGCAGAGTGTTCATTGCGGAGCCCTGAGTGTCCATTGCAGGAGCCCGACTGTTCATTGCACGACACCAACTGTTCATTGCAGCATCCCGAGTCGCAATTGATCGACACTGACTCGCAGTTGCTCGACGCCGAGTCGCAATTGTTCGAGACCGCGTGTTCATTGTTTCACTCGAAGTGTTCATTGCTTGAGGCCGAGTCGTCGTTGTTTCACACCGAGCGTTAATTGATTTCGTTGCCGTGCAGGCGGTTTCGCAGGGATGAAAGGAAGCTGTCAGCCGTCAGCGATCAGCAGTCGGCAACTTCGTGTTCTTCGTGCGCTCGCCAGAGGCGAGTAAACTTCGTGGTGAGAAGATATTCCCCACACCAGAAAGGGCAACAAAAGCCGCCGGTCATCGGCGGCAAGCTGGAAGCACGTCCTACAACTTCTCAGCCGACAAGCTGGAAGCATGTCCTACATTTCCGCCGGCGGCGGACCTTTGGGCGGCGGCTGCGGCTGCATTTTGACGACGTTGAACCGCCGCTCGAGGATCAGTGCGTCGTCGCAGTAAAACTCAATCGAGTACATCCCCGGCTCGGGAAACGTCAGTCCGACCAGGTTAAAATTCAGCTCGACGACCACATGCACGTCGGAAAACTGAATATTGCCATTGACCTCCGCCACGACGTGCTCGCTCTGGTCGTGGATGATTCGCAGTCGCGCGGCACATTGCCCCCGGCCCTCCGTCAGAGACACGAACACGCACAGTTGGGGATGCCGACAGGGGAAGGTCTGCGTGCCGATCTGGTTGAAAATGCCAATCAACGACTTCTTGCCCGTAAACTTGTCCTCGATAATCTGGTCACAAATGACGATGGCCAAGCCGGTGGGAGAAGGATTGTCAGTCATAAACTCGAAATCCGAGGAGTGAAAAGTCGAATGTCGAAATCCGAAATCCGAAACAAATCCGAAATCCGAAATCTCAATTTCCAAACAAATCCGAACATGGAAAACAACGGCCTTTTGCTGAGTTCCTTGTTTCCGATTTGCCTCATCCCAAATTCCTTCGGATTTCGATATTCGAGTTTCGGATTTATATGTTATTGCGCTTTTCTGTAGATGGCCCCGAAAATGTTCATCAGTTCGGTGGCTTCTTGCGCCAACCGGTCTCGCTCAACACCATCGTTATCATGAAGATCGAGCAAGCGCAGGAAGAAACGGCTCTCTTTCGCCTCCTTGCGGCAGATTTTGATCTTCATAATAAAATCCTTCTGGCCAAGCGATTCATTGGCTTCGATGTAATTCGCACCGACCGATCCTGAAGCCCGGACGAGTTGCTTCGCATCTTCGATGTTGGCTATGGTCTTTGGCAATGTTTTGATGAACCGGCGCACCTCCTGAGCGAATCGGAATGTTCGCTCCTCCAAATCGTACTTCTTGCCCCCGACTGCAGAATAACTTCCGTTGGTCTCACGCACCTGACGGTTAAACCCATGTTTCTGATTTGCCCGTTTCAGCATTCGGATTTATTTCGTGCTTCGAGATTCGGATTTCGGATCTTCTAATCGCAGATTTGCCTTCTTCAACATTCCGACTGATTTCGGATTTCGATATTCGAGTTTCGGATTTGCCTTCTACCGTGAGATATCTTTCTGGCTCAGCACGCTGTAGCCGGCCTTTCTCAAGACGTCGCGGGCAAACTCGGGCTCTTCACAGTGCAACGCCAGCAGCGCCTTGTCGTGCGGACGAACCATCAACGAGTACGTGTACTGGATGTTCACTTCCCCCGCGACCAGACAACGCAACACAGTGTCGAGCTTTTCGGGACCGCGCGGCAACTCGACCACGAGCAGGTTCGATTCGCTGACCGGAATACCCGCCTTGGCCAGGGCCTCGCGGCAGCGCTCGGGGTCGTCCACGACAATCCGCACCACGGACGCGTCGGCGGTGTCCACCACCGAGATGCCGCATACGTGGACGTTCGACTCCCCCAGCGTGCGGGTGAGATCCAGGAGCGCCCCGACCTTGTTCTCGAGAAAAACGGAAAACTGACGGACGAGCGGCGTTTGTAGCGATTCGCGGACCTTGTCTTCTGATTGCGCCATGCGATCTCCTTGCGGCGCTTATTCTACCGCAGGTTGCCACCGCGCGAAAGCAAAAGTTGGTGCTCGCCTGACTTACGGGCGCTGTTGTAGTCGCCCCGCTCTCCCGGGGCGCCACACGGCGACTGAGCGCCGTGACTACATTCCTTCTGCAACGCCCGAACCTACTGAATGTGGTGGACCTTCAAATAGTCAATGATGTGCGCCACGCACTCCGCCGGGGTCTGCTGGTCCGTGTGAACGACAACCTCCGGTTTTTCGGGCGCCTCGTACGGCGCGGACACACCCGTGAAATTGGCAATCTGACCGGCCCGCGCCTTTTTGTAGAGTCCCTTCGAGTCGCGCTGCTCGCACACTTCAAGCGGAGCGTCGACATACACTTCGATGAATTCCCCCTCATTGACCAGCGAGCGCGCCAGCCGTCGATCATCGCGGTACGGCGAAATGAACGCCGTGATGACCAGCGTGCCCGCGTCCATCATCAGTCGAGCCACTTCACCGACGCGCCGGATGTTCTCCGTGCGGTCCTCGGGAGCGAACCCGAGGTTGGCGCTGAGCCCGTGGCGGATGTTGTCGCCATCGAGGATGTAGGTGTGCAGGCCCATCTGGAAAAGCTCGCGCTCCAACTCCGTGGCCACGGTCGACTTGCCGGCACCCGACAAACCGGTGAGCCAGATGATGGCCCCCTTGTGCCGGTTGCGCTGCTCGCGCGCCTCGCGGGTGACCTTGCCGGCCGACCAAAAGATGTTCTGGCTCTTCACGCCCGACATCACCTGCCGGCGATCGGGATACTCGCCCTTCGCAATCACGCCGCCCCCACACACCATGCGGTGATCGACCAACACGAACCGGCCCGTGCCCACGATGCGATCGTAATTGTCGAACGCCATGGGAACCTTGGCGCGGATCGTCACCTCGGCGACGTCGTTGCGCGCAATGTACGGCCGCGATTTCGTGTCGATCTCCGCCAGCGTCGCCGCGTCGATCAGTTTCTCGATGGACTGAACCTGGCATTCCACTTCTTCCGTCGTCAGCTTCAGCTTGATCTTGCGTCCGACCTCAAGATTCTGGCGTCCGAGCCAGAACAGTTTGGCGTTAAACACGTCGGTCTCGATGGGCGCGTCCTGCTCGGGCGAGCCGATTTGACCGCGCTCGACGAACACCTGTTCGGTCAGCGTGATACCGACCGATTCGCCGGCGTGGGCGCAATCGCGGGAATCCTGCGGCCAAGTTTCGATCGACTTGATCGTGCTCACCTTGTTGCGCGGCGAGAAGAGAATCTTGTCGCCGACGCGGAGCGTGCCGGACTCGACGCGGCCGGCGAGAATGCGCCGGTGGTCGAACCGATAAACGTCCTGAATCGGGAACCGGAGCGGCAGGTCTTGCAGCGGAGCGGCAACTTGAAACCGGTCCAGCGCCTCTAGCACGGTCGGGCCGCTGTACCATGGCATGTTCGATGATTTGCGGGCCACGTTGTCCCCCCGGCTGGCGGAAATCGGAATGAACAACTTCGGCACAACGTCCAGTTGCTTGAGAAAGGCGCGGTACTCGTCCTCGATCGATTTGAAAACCTTGTCGCTGTACCCCTTCAAATCCATTTTGTTGACCAGCACGGCGACCTGTCGGACGCCCAAGAGCGACAGCAGAAACCCGTGCCGGCGCGATTGCTCTTGTACGCCTTCGTTCGCGTCGATGAGTAACAGCGCGGCTTCGGCGCTCGCCGCACCGGTGACCATGTTCTTGAGGAACTCTTTGTGGCCGGGCGCGTCGATGATGACGTACTGGCGTTTCGGCGTGCGGAACCAGATATGCGCGGTGTCGATGGTGACGTTTTGGTCGCGCTCGGCCTGCAGGCCATCCATCAGGAACGCCCACTCGAATGGCATCCCGCGATGGGCGCAGGCCGCTTTGATCTTCTCGTACTTGCCCTCGGGCAACGAGCCGGTGTCGTAAAACAGCCGCCCCACCAGCGTAGACTTGCCGTGGTCGACGTGGCCGACGATGACGATCTTCAGTTGTTCAACTGAAGTCATGTTCTCTCCTAGAAGTTGTCACCCTGAGCTTGCCCCGAAAGCTTTCGGGGCGGAGCGAAGGGTCTCTCTCCGAACAACTGAGATTCTTCGCTTCCCTCAGAATGACAGCCAAAGCGGCTACATGTATCCATCGCGCCTCAATTTCTCGAAGGCGTCTTCGCTTTCCTGGTCCTGGGCGCGGACGCTCCGCTCGCTCTTCTTCGTGGTGCGCAACTCTTCGCGGATTTTCTCGTGCGTGTCCGCCGTGGAATCAATGCTGAACGTGCACGGAACGCAGCCGAGGCTCCGATACCGTTTGCCGCCTTTGGCGAAATAGAGCGGGACCATGGGAATCTTCTCGCGCTCGGCGTACTCCCAGATGTTCATCTCCGTCCAGTGCAACAGTGGATGGACGCGCAAATGCGTGCCGCCGGCCAGGTCGGTGTTGAATTGGTCCCACAACTCGGGCGGTTGGTCTTCGACGTTCCATTCCATGTTCTTGTCCCGTGGCGAAAAGTAACGCTCCTTGGCGCGCGTCGGGTCTTCGTCGCGGCGGACGCCGACGATGAGGCCGCCGTATTTCTCGCGGTCGACGACCTTCTTCAGGTTTTCCTTCAACAACGCCGAGCAACACACGACGCGTCCGAGTTGGTGGTTCATCCCCTGGGCGAGGGCCTCGTCGTTGCGAGCGATGACGAGATTGAGTTTCCACTCTTTCGTCAGGCGGTCGCGCAACGCGACCAACTCGGGCATGTCGAAGCTCGTTTCCATGAACACGCAGGGGAACGGGACGTGCCCGAAAAACGCCTTGCGCGTCAGCCACAGGAGCGTCATCGAGTCTTTGCCCACGCTCCAGAGCATCGCCAGCCGCTCGATCTTGTTGAACGCCTCGCGGATGATGAAGATGCTCTGGTTCTCCAGCTTATCGAGATGATCCATGTCTTCCGTTGTGTTGGGGGCGAATTGTATCCACGACCGGTGGCGATTGAAAATCGTTTCTGCGGGGGTTCCTTAAATGTTGGCCGCGAACGTGTGGAGTCCGCACTCCGTCTTGTCCGTGCCCGCCCAGCGGCCGGCCCGTTCGTGTTCGCCATCTTTCACGGCGCGGGTGCAGCAGTCGGGCCAGCAACCGATGCTCGGATATCCCCGGTCGTGAAGCGGGTTGTAGTGAAGCTGGTGACTGATGATGTACCACCATACCTCCTCCTTGCTCCAACTCGCCAAGGGATTGATTTTGAGATACCGGTGACCGCCGGGCGTTTCCTGCAACTGGAGGATCTTCGCGCCCTGGCGCGTCCCGCTCTGCGAGCGACGCAGCCCGGTAATCATCGCGTCGATTTCGGGCAGCTTCTTCTGGAGCGGGAGGACCTTGCGCAGCGCACAGCATTGGTCCGGCTCGCGGCGATACAGCTCGGGACCATGCTTCTCCGCCTGCTGCTCGGGCGTCAACTCCGGATGGAGCCGTTCGATGCCGACACCGTATTCCTGCTCGACCTTATGGATGAGCTCGACGGTTTCCTTAAACAGGAATCCCGTGTCGATGGTGAAAATCGGGATGCGCGGCGTGACCTTGCGCATGGCGATATCGATCACCACCAGGCCTTCCGGGCCGAACGCAGACGAAATGGCCACCCGCGGGGCAAAGCTGTCCGCCGCCCACTGCAGGACATCGCGTGGCGTCCGGTTTTCGAACTCCGCCGCCAGGACCCGGATCTCTTCCGACGTGAACTTCACAACCGGTGTCTACCCTTCGATGACATTGATTTCGACCGGCTCGACCTTGATGCCCAGGTTTTCCAGCCACTTGATCGCTTTCTTGATCTCGGCGCGCTCGCCTTCCAATTCGAGCGACACAATCCCCACTTCTTCCGTCACGCTGGCCTGCCGAATGTTCGTGACCACCTCGAACTTGTGGCCGAGTTCGTAAATGACCGGCCGTTGGATGGCCTTCCTGGGATAGGTCAGCCAGAGACGCTTCGTCTCTCGTGCTGTCTTCGCTGTCCGTGACATGGGTTTCTCAAGCGGTCCAGCGTCTAACCGCCCGCAATCGCCGGGATCACGGAAATCTCGTCGCCGTCCTTGACGGGCGTATTCCTGCCCTGCGCGAACCGAATATCTTCGTCGTTCAAATACACGTTCACGAACCGTCGCAACTCGCCCCGCTCATCGCACAGCCGCTCTTTCAGCCCCGGATACTGCTGTTCCAAGCTGTCGATAATCTCCTGGATCGTCGCGCCGCTGGTTTGCACCGTGTCTTTGTCCTTCGTCAACTTCCGCAACGGCGTTGGAATTCTTACGTTTACTGGCATCTTCGTTTCTCCTTCCTAATTCTCCTGTTCCAACAGATTCGAGAACTCCCGCAAGTGCGGCCCAATCACGTGCGGTTCCCCGCACCGGCCGGCCACCGCCTCCTGCGTCTTCAACCCGTGACCCGTAATGCACAGCACGAGTGATTCGTGGCGCTTCACGCGGCCGCTTTCCACGAGGCGCCGGGCCGCCGCGATGGTCACCCCACCCGCGGTCTCGGCAAATATCCCTTCGGTCTCGGCCAGCAGCCGGATCCCCGCCACCACTTCCTCATCGTTCGGATTCTCCGCCCACCCGTTTGTCTGCTTCATCGTCTGGATCGCGTAAAACCCGTCGGCGGGATTGCCGATGGCCAGCGATTTCACGATGGTCTGGGGCCGGTCCACGGGCTGGATGATTTCCGTACCCGCCCGGAACGCGTTCACGATCGGCGCGCAACCTTCCGCCTGGGCCCCGTGAATGTGAGAACTGCGGGAATCTACCAACCCCAGCCTCACGAATTCCTGGAACGCCTTGTGAATCTTGGTGATCAACGACCCGCCCGCCATCGGGACGACCACGTGATCGGGCAGCCGCCAGCCCAATTGCTCGGCGATCTCGTAGCCCATCGCCTTCGAACCTTCCGCGTAGTACGGACGCAGGTTCACGTTGGCGAATGCCCAGCCATATCTGCCGGCGATTTCGCTGCACAACCGGTTCACCTCGTCGTACGTTCCGCGAATGCCGATGACGGTCGTGCCGAACACCAGCGAGCCGAGCACCTTGCCCGTTTCCAAATCGGCAGGAATGAACACGTAGCTCTTCAGGCCGCCGCTCGCCGCATTCGCCGCCACCGAGTTCGCCAGGTTGCCCGTCGAAGCGCAGGCGACGACGTCGAACCCCAACTCGCGCGCCCGCGACAGCGCCACGCTGACCACCCGATCCTTGAACGACAGCGTCGGATAATTCACCGTGTCGTTCTTCACCCACACCTCGCGGAGTCCGAGCCGCTTGGCCAAACGATCCGCGCGCACGAGCGGCGTGAACCCAACTTGAGAACCGATCGTCGGCTCCCCGTCGACCGGCAGCAGCTCGCGGTAACGCCACATCGTGGCCGGTCGCGACTGAATCTTGTCGCGGGTCAACACGGTGGCGATCAGGTCGTAGTCGTAGTCCACCTCCAACGGACCGAAACAGAACTCGCAGACGTGCAGCGCCTCTTTCGGATAGCGGCGACCGCACTCGCGACACGTCAAACTGGTGAAGAATCCGTGTTTTACTTTCACGCACGCCTCGCTGCCTTCACCAAGAAGCGGCCCGCGCCGGGAGCAAAAACAAACCTCTTCAGCGTCCCCCGGCACGCGGGGTCAACGATGAAGAGGCATCAAGACAACTCGATTCTCTCCCTCATCTTCCCCCGCCCCCGACTCGCGTCGGAACTCGGAGCTGGAATTGGCACCTGGTCCCCAGCTCTCGGTCTGCAACAGGCTGGGCGGTTGCCGCGGCTTCATCGGGCCAGTCCCTCGACCGCTCTTGATGAGTTGTCCCCCGAAACCTTTCGGAGGACGCAAGGGACTATATCAAAGAACGAAAACGTGTCAACCCGTCAGATGTAATACATTTGCGGCTTGCTGTTCGCCTCCGCGCAAATCGCCTCGAACGTTATGCCGTCGGCCACCCCTTCCGCCGCCTCCTTGATTCGCCGCCAAGCGCGCTTGATCTCTTCGGGGCACCGCGATTCCGCGAGCAGCGGCATCTCCAGGACATCGCCTTGAACGGCCCGCAAGACATCGCCAACGGTTATCTCGCGGGGCGACTTGGCCAGAGTGTAACCGCCCGCTTTGCCGCGCCGACTTTGAATCAGCCCCTTGCTCTTCAGCTCAATCAGGATCTGAACGAGATAGTTCGCCGGGATGCTCTCGCGCTCCGCAATCTCGTCGATTCGCAGTGGCCGCTCGCTCGGATGATGGAGCGCCAACGCCTCCATTGCACGGCAGGCGTAATCGCTTTTGACAGACGCTTTCATACAATCATTACTATCTTGGTAAACTTGGTGTATTTTACCAGTTATCACCCCGCTGTCAACCCCTCGTTTCACGTCATTACAATTTTGTCAGAACATTCACGCTCATCGGATGTTATGTACGTTGGAAATATGCGAATTTGTGGTTGCAGAACCCATTGAGTTTAGCGTAATATTCGCTTGTCAAAGGAGGAGGGGATTGAATGTCCAGCAAGCTTTTGGAAAGGGCACGCACCGTGGAAAAGTCGCCCGCAAAAAGTAACGCTCGACCGGTTGGCCCGCTCGGTGCCAGCGAGTACACCGCCGACAAAATTCAGAAGCTCGAAGGCGTCGAAGCGGTTCGCAAACGCCCGGCAATGTACATCGGCGACACGGGCGAGCGCGGTCTCCACCATCTGGTTTACGAGGTCGTTGACAACTCGATCGACGAAGCGCTCGCGGGCTTCTGCAAGCACATCGACGTCACAATTCATGTGGATAATTCCATCACCGTGGTTGACGACGGGCGGGGAATTCCCGTGGACATGCACAAGACGGAGAAGAAACCCGCGGTGGAAGTCGTTCTCACCCTGTTGCACGCGGGCGGCAAGTTCGACAAGAAAACCTACACAGTCTCGGGCGGTCTGCACGGAGTGGGCGTGACGTGCGTCAACGCCCTGAGCGAATGGCTGGAAGTCGAAGTGAAGCGCGAGGGCAAAGTCCATCATATGCGCTTCAAGCGCGGCAAGACCGCTTCCAAACTCGAAGTCATCGGCAAAGCCAAGGGCACGGGCACCAAGATCACTTTCAAGGCCGACAACCAGATTTTTCCGGTCATCGAGTACAAGTACGACATTCTCGCCAATCGCCTCCGCGAGTTGGCGTTCCTGAACCGCGGTCTGGAGATCTCGTTGAAAGACGAGCGGACCGACAAGCAGGACCTTTTCCGATTCAACGGCGGCATCGAGGAATTCATCAAGCACATCAATCGGGCCAAGGAACCGCTCCACCCCAAGGTCATTTACGTCTCGAAGGAAAAGGACGGCATCGCCGCCGAAGTCGCGCTCCAGTACAACGAGGGCTACAACGAATCCCTCTATAGCTACGCCAACAACATCAACACCATCGAGGGCGGCACCCACCTCAGCGGGTTCCGCTCGGCGTTGACCAAGGCCATCAATCAATACGCCAGGTCGAACAACCTGTTTAAGGAAAAGGACCCGACCCTGTCGGGCGAAGACCTGCGCGAAGGGCTTACCGCCGTCATCAGCGTCAAGGTCCCCAACCCGCAGTTCGAAGGGCAGACCAAGACCAAACTCGGCAACGGCGAAGTCGATGGCATCGTTTCCTCAATCGTGTACGAAGGGCTGATGACGTTCATGGAGCAGAATCCGCCCGTGGCCCGACGGATTGTGGACAAGTCGCTCACCGCCGCACGTGCGCGTGAGGCGGCGCGTAAGGCCCGTGAGGCCGTCCGCAAAGGCGCGCTGACCGGCGGCGGGTTGCCCGGCAAACTGGCGGATTGCTCGGAACGAAACCCCGAGTTTTGCGAACTCTACATCGTCGAGGGCGACAGCGCTGGTGGCTCCGCCAAGCAGGGCCGCAATCGCCAGTTCCAAGCCGTGCTCCCAATTCGCGGCAAGCTCCTCAACGTGGAGAAGGCGCGCCTCGACCAGGTTCTCAACAACAACGAAATCCGCACCATGATCACCGCCATCGGCACGGGCTTCGGCGCCAGCGAGGGCGAAGGGGCGTTCGACATCAGCAAGCTCCGGTACCACCGCATCGTCATCATGACCGATGCCGACGTGGACGGCTCCCACATTCGCACGCTGCTGCTGACGTTCTTCCATCGGCAGATGCCCGAACTCATCAAGGGCGGCTACATTTATATCGCCCAACCCCCGCTCTACAAAATCAAGCGGAAGAAACGCGAGGAATACATCGAGAACGACGATCAGATGAGCCGGATCCTGATCGAGCTGGGGTCGGAAGACTCCCGACTCCTCCGGCTCCGGGACAAGAAAGAGTTTGCCGGGCAACAACTCATCTCGGTCCTGGAATCGCTGCGCGAACTGGAGAAGTTGGTGGACACCATCGAACGCCGCGGCATCAAGTTCGAAGACTACCTCGGCGCGCGCGACGAGAAGTCGGGAGAATTCCCCTCGTACGCCATGCGCCTCAAGGAGAACGGCGCCGTCCGTTTCGAGTTCGCCCGCACCGACCGGGAATGGGCCAAGCTCTGCGACAAGTACGATATCAGTCCGGACGAGGAAGTCGCGGCGGAGCCGAAGAACGGCGACGCTCCGAAGGCCGTAACCGCCAAGCCCGTGGAACTCCACGAGTCGAACAGCATCCAATCCGCGATCGAGACGCTGGAGCGAAAAGGGTTCAACCTCGACCATTACTCCGCGCAGGAAAAGCCGCTCTTCGAGTTGGTCGAGGGTGGCGCGTCGGCCGCCGAGCCCGGGGAGGGCGGGGCCCCTGCCGAGCCGCAGGGCAGAACCGCCAAAACCGAGGGGAAAAAGGCGAAAGCCAAAACCGAAGAACGGCGCACGCCCATCCACTCGATTCCGCAGATTCTGGAGCAGATCAAGGAGACCGGCAAGCGCGGCCTCGTCATTCAGCGGTATAAAGGCCTGGGCGAAATGAATCCCGAGCAGCTGTGGGAGACAACGATGGATCCCGAGCGCCGCAAGATGTTGAAGGTCGTGCTCGAGGACGCGGCGAAAGCGGACGAGATCTTCGCCGTGCTCATGGGCGACGACGTCGCGCCGCGCCGTCAGTTCATTGAAGAGAACGCCTTGAACGTTCGCAATCTCGATGTCTGATGCGCCGTGACGCCGGAGGCCCAAGCCCTGATCGATTTGCGGCTCGCTCAGGCCCAGGAGAGCCTGACGGAGGCGCGCCTGCTGATCGAGAAAGACATGTGTCGCGGGGCCATGGACCGGGTTTATTTCACGATGTTCTATTGCGCGTGTGCCCTGCTGGCCACGAAGGAATTCGGCCCGTCCGAACACAGTGACGTGGCTGCGAAATTCCAGCATGAGTTTGTGAAGACGGGCTTGATCCCGAAGGAAATCGGCGAGCGGTTCCGGCGGGCCACGCAATGGCATTACGACGCCGACCTGGGCGCCCACGCCCCGCCCGCTGGCGGGCGGTTGAAAGAACTGGTGGCCGACGCCGAGAACTTTTTGACAACGGCGAAGCTGTTCCTGGGGAAACAGTAGTTGCAGGTTTGACGAATGCATCAACAGAAGATGCGGTAGGAGGAGTGGAGAGATATGTACGCCCAAAACGAAAAGGTCACGCCGATCAACATCAGCGAGCAGATGCAACAGGCGTACATCGATTACTCGATGTCGGTCATCGTGGGCCGCGCGCTGCCGGACGCCCGCGACGGCCTGAAGCCGTCGAACCGCCGCGTGCTGTACGCGATGCGCGAGCTGGGGCTGCTGCATAACCGCCCGTACACCAAATGCGCCAAGGTCGTCGGCGAAGTGCTCGGCAAATACCACCCGCATGGCGACGCCAGTGTGTACGACACCCTGGTCCGAATGGCGCAGGATTTCGCGATGCGGTACCCCCTCATCGATGGCCAGGGCAACTTCGGCTCGATCGACGGCGATCCCGCCGCCGCCTACCGGTACACCGAGTGCCGCCTGGAAGAGATCGCCGAAGAGTTGCTCGCCGACCTCGACAAGGACACGGTCGATTTTCAGCCCAACTTCGACGAGCGCGAACACGAACCCGTCGTCTTGCCCGCGCGGATCCCGAACCTGCTGGTCAACGGCAGCACCGGCATCGCGGTCGGCATGGCCACCAACATTCCACCACACAACCTCGGCGAGATCGTCGACGCCTGTTGCGCGGTGATCGACGAACCCGAGATCGACGTGGAGAAGGTCGCCAAATTCATCAAAGGTGCCGATTTCCCAACGGGCGGCCTGATTTGTGGCCGGCAAGGCATCAAGGATTACCTGCTCAAGGGCCGTGGCAGCCTCAAGATTCGCGGGCGCATCGGCGTCGAGGAAGTCAAGGGCGGCAAGGAGCGACTCGTCATTTCCGAGATCCCCTACAACGTCAACAAGGCGTCCCTCATCGAACGCGTTGCGGAACTCGTCAACGAGAAGAAGCTCGACGACATCAGCGACATCCGCGACGAATCCAACAAGGACGGCATGCGGATCGTCATCGAACTCAAGCGCGATGCCGTTCCGAAGATCGTCATCAACAACCTCTACAAGCACACCCAACTCGAAGACACGTTTGGCGTCATCATGCTCGCGCTCGATCACGGTCGGCCGCGCACGATGGACATCAAACAGATGCTTGGCTGCTACATCGCGCATCGGCGCGAAGTCATCACCCGCCGGACCCGGTTCGAACTGCAGAAGGCCGAGGAACGCGCCCACATTCTCGAAGGGTTCCGCATCGCGCTCGAAAACATCGACGCCGTCGTCAAGATCATCAAAGGCTCCGACGACCGCGACGACGCGAAGAAGAAGTTGATGGACAAATTCCGTCTGTCCGAGGTGCAGACCAATGCGATCCTCGATTTGCGTCTCTACCAGCTCACCGGGCTCGAACGTGACAAGATCGAGGAGGAATACCTCGAACTGATCAAGCGCATCGAGTACCTCAAGAGCCTGCTCGCCAGCGAAAAGAAACTCATGGGCGTCGTGAAAGCCGAGTTGCTCGAAGTCAAAGAGAAGTACGGCGACCCGCGTCGGACCGACATCGTGGCCGACGAAGGCGAGATCAACATAGAAGATCTCATCGCCGACGAACCGTGCATCGTCACGATCTCCCACCAGGGGTACCTCAAGCGCACGGCCGTGAGTGCCTACCGCTCCCAACGTCGCGGCGGCAAGGGCGTCATCGGCATGGAACAGCGCGAAGAGGATTTTATCGAGCACCTGTTCACCTGTTCCACGCACGATTTCATCATGTTTTTTACCGAGGAAGGCCGCGTTTACGTCGAGAAGGTGTACGAGCTTCCGGAAATGGGGCGGGCCGCCAAGGGCAAGAGCATCGCCAACTTCCTCCAACTCCGTCCCGAGGAGAAGGTCGCCGCGCTGTTGCGCATCAAGGAATTCACCGACAAGAATTATCTCCTGATGGCCACGCGGGTCGGCATCGTGAAGAAGACGGTGCTCAGTGCCTACCAAAATGTTCGCAAGGGCGGCATCATCGGCATCACGATCGAAAAAGGCGACCGGCTCATCGGCGTCAAACTCACCAACGGCAACAACGAAATCGTCCTCGTCACCAAGGACGGCATGAGCATCCGGTTTCACGAAGAAGACGCCCGCGACATGGGCCGCAGTGCCGTCGGCGTCTGGGGTATTCGGCCCGACAAAGGCGACTACGTTGTCGGCATCGAGATTGTTGATCCCGAGGCCACATTGCTCGTTGCCGGCCAACACGGCATCGGGAAACGCACCCCGTTCGACGAATACCGCAAACAATCCCGCGGTGGGAAGGGCATCATCACCCTCAAAACCACCGACAAAGTCGGCGACGTCGTCGGCGCGCTCAGCGTGACCGATCAGGACGAAATCATGCTGACCACGTCGCAGGGTCAGACCGTCCGCACTCCCTGTAAAGACATCCGGGTCGCCGGCAGAAACACGCAGGGCGTCAAGCTGATCAATCTCAATCGGGGCGACAAACTCGTTGCCCTCGCCCGCGTCATCAGCGAGAAACAGGAAGAAGAAGCCGAAACCGCCGAAAACGGCAAGAAGTCCTAGTGCCGGGTCAACCTTGATTGGGAGGGCGAGCCTCCCGGCGAGCCGACCGTTTTCTCCGTCAACGCCGCGGCTCAGCAAGAGCCTTGGTCGCCTGTGGCGCTGCCAGAGGCGGGCAAACTTCGCCCTCCCCGCACGCCTCTGATAAACGTTGATGGAGCACTAGCCACGGGACCACACGGATTGTCACAGGCTTTCGCGGGAGCGGTCTCCCAGCCGCCACTGCCCCGTCGTTCCTCACCACGAAGACACAGCGCGGCCAAGCCGCAACCAAAGTGGCGGAACACCGGGCGTTGCGATAGAAGTTTGGGCGATGAACCAACAAACTTCTTCCACCGTCCCCGGCATTCCGCCGGCTTTTCTTAACCGATTCGGCAACTCTTTGACAGGCGTTTTGTCCGGCTTCGATCGGCTGCGCTTGCGTGGCACCTTGCGGCATTTGTTCCAGCCCACGGTCATGGAAGCCTACCTCAACGCCCGCCGCGTTCTCATCAAAGACTTCGGCGCCTTTGCTCAGGCCCTGACTACTCGCGTCAAGGCCGCCGCCTATGCCACGGCCGAACAAGCCGGTCGCCCCTTCCGTTATTGGCCCCATGCTCAGACCAGCAAGGAAGATCTCGCCCGCCAGATCGCCCGCACCGACGGTGTCAGCAGCGGTCTGATTGCCATCTTCAGCGCTTTGGAGAACTGTCTGTCTTACTCGGTGCGCGGTGATCGTCAGAGCAAGCAGATTCACTTGGTTCTTGAACCCCGCAAATGCCTGCACCTCTACCACTACTTCCTGCACGAGCAACTGGGCCTGTGTCATGTGCGAGTGCAAACGTGGTTTCCCTTTACCGTGGACATCTGCCTCAACGGGCGCGACCGCCTGGCCCGTCAGATGGACGCCGCCGGTTTGGCCTACCGCCAGCGTGACAACTGCTTCGTGTGGGTGGCCGACGCCCTGCGCGCGCCAGCGCTGCTGGATGACCAACTGCGTACCGACTGGCCGCACGTGCTGGGCCGCTTGCTCGACCAAGCCCATCCGCTGCGCGCCGAAATCTGCCGTCCCATCGGCCAGACCTACTACTGGACCGCCAGCGCCAGCGAATACGCCACTGATTTGCTGTTTCGCGACGCCCCAAGCCTGGCCGCGCTTTATCCCCGCTTGGTTCATCATGGCCTGCGCAGCTTCGCCAGCCCGGACGTCATGCGCTTCTTGGGGCGCAAAACGCCCACCACTAGCGGGCGTGTGCAGGGCAACTTCACGGGCGAAGTCATCAGCGACCTCAAGCACCGGCCGGAGGGCCTGCGCGTCAAACACTCCGTCAACGGCAACTCGGTGAAGATATACGACAAAGAGGGCAGCGTCCTGCGGATCGAGACGACTATCAACAAGACCGAGGAGTTCCGCGTCTATCGCGCCAAGCAAGGCGAGCCCGGCGGCCGGAAGTCTTGGCGACCACTGCAACGCAGCGTGGGCGAGTTGTGGCGGCGCGCTCAAGTCTCGGCGGCGGCCAACCGCCGCTATCTGGAAGCGCTGGCCAGCGTCACGGCGAAGACCCCGGCGGGGGAAGCGGCGGCGGCGGTGTGCCGTCCTGTGGTGCGCGACGGCCGGCGTCACCGCGCGCTCAATCCATGGAGCGAGGCCGACGCGGCGCAAGAGCGACGGCCGGCGACCGCGGTCACGCGCCAGTTGCGCCTGCTGCGGGCGCACGGACTGTCGCGCACAGTCAGCGGCACGCACCGCTACGTCGTCACCGAGAACGGTCGCAAGATCATCACCGCACTGCTCGCGGCGCGAGCCGCCGATGTCGAACAGCTCACGGCACTTGCCGCATGAAAAAATCTTCTCAGAACGCATCGATGTTACGAGGTAGTACTACGAAGAGGGCTGGGGCGCCCGTTGTCCCGCCTCGTAGGCCTTCGGGCCACTCGACCGTCTTGTCTCGTGGTGTCATTCTGAGCGGAGCGAAGAATCTCGGTCGTAGCCCGTTCTGGGAGCGGCATTCCGGCCGCGGCTGGCTTCCGCTCTTGCTACTCCTGCGTCACCTGCTTACCATTCGTGGTATTGCCAGTTCGTGGCGGAAACACGAGCGATGTCCGTTGGATAAATGAACGCAAGCAATCGCCCAGAATACGAGGATCGAATCGTACTGTTCTTGGACGTCCTCGGATGGCGCGAACTGATCGAGGCAAGTATGACGGGTTCGCCCCCGGTGGAATGGATTGCCCACGTGTTGGATCGAGTACCGCACTGGGCGGACCTCATCCGCAAAGTGAAGGCCCAAGGCAAAGAAGATACTCTCGGCATGGAAGTCGCACACTTTTCGGACACGATCGTGTTTTCGTGCCTCGATACCTCATCCAGCATACCAATCATCTTCGGCGATGCTGGCTATCTGGCCCAGGACTTCTTGGCGGGAGGAGCACTGGGGCTGGGACCAAAACTGAAACCTAGAGGATTGTTGAGTCGCGGGGCCATCGTGAGGGGAAAACTGTACCATCGCGGTAACGTCTTGTTTGGCCCTGCACTGGTGCAGGCCTACACGATGGAGTCGTCACTCGCCGTGCACCCACGAATTCTGATCTCAGATGATTTAGTCGCCACGCTCCGGGAATCAGAAGAACACACGAAACGGGTGCGTCGTGATTCGGACGGGCGCCACTTTGTTGACATCCTTTCCCCGGAACGAATCACCGCCAAGGGCGACGGCCAAATTGAAGCCGCTTCGTTGTGGTTACGCAAGGTTCGCGAAAGCATCGAAGGTGGATTGCAGGAACATGGGGTCGAACCAAGAAAGCGAATGAAGTGGATGTGGCTGGCCTGCTATTTCAACGATGTGGTGATTGAACACCCGCCCTTGAGAATCAATCCGCTCCAACTTGAAGGGGAAGCCCGCAACGAAAAAGGGGCAACTGAACCATGCCTGCAATGAAGTCATCGCGCCGTCAGCGTCGCACCGATGCTTGGGAAGCCGCCGAAGCAGCCGGTTGTGACATGAAGCAGGTCGCCTGCAATCTCACGCTGACTCCGGCCGAACGCCTCCGACAGCACAGCCAGAAGCTGGCTGCCTTGCTGGCTGAAGAAGCCACCAAGAAGCGGCATCGCCACCGAAAGCAGCGACAGGGTAAACGCACGCGGACCTGAGCAACAAGGTCGTCGGAGGCAAATCCTTTCCCTCCACATTCTGGTTCGTTGCTGGCCGGGTTAGAATGGCGCTCGAACATGGTTTGAGGCACGTGTGGACGTGTGATAGAATCGTCTCGCCGTGTACGTAGTCAGCTCACGTCGCCGGTGGTTGACCAACGGGGGAAGCTGGACAGTGCTGCAGACGGGCAACGCGCTGCCGCCTGCCACCGCCCCTCAGTCCAATTATCTGCCCGCTGGATTCATCAACTCTTTGCAGGATCCGCTGGTGATCCTTATTCACGGATACGCGAACCGGGAACCGGACGCGTTCGGTCAATACGCGAAGGCCATCGGCACAAGTGTTTCGGGCGGCTCGATGGCGGCGAACGGTTTTCAGGGCACCGTGATTGGTTACGACTGGCCGTCCTTTGACACCCCGATCTCCGGCCCGCTTCATCAGTACGCCGGCGATTTGAAAGCGGCCCGCGACGTCGGCGCTCCGTCGCTCGCCAGCTTTCTAAGCCGGCTCATTGCAGTAGTGGGTGGGCGGGGCATTCGCATCAACCTGATGGCTCACAGCATGGGCAATTTCGTCCTCCGGCAAATGCTGATCGCAAACCCGGCGCTGGCCAGGTGCTTGGACAACATCATTTCGTTCGCGCCGGACCTTTTGCAGGCCGACCTGCAACAACCCGATTTGAGGGCAGCGGCCGATGTCCTGACGGGCAACTGGTTCGTCTATTGGGCGCAAGCCGACTTCGTTCTGCTGGGTTTGTCCAACTGGGCCAACATCATCCTGGGGAACGAACAATGGGGCGGCCAACGACTCGGACAAGAAGGCCCCCCCAGCGGCGTCACCAGCCAACGCGTTGTCGCCCAGGAATGGGATGCGCCCTTGGCGCAAGACCTCGGCTCAACGTACAACTGGGACCTGCGTGAGTGGCCGTTTAACGCCGAAATTCATTCGCTGTACTGGAGCAACCGACCGTTCCTCACGAACGTCGCCCAGAACCTGCAGCGTGCGCCCGCCACACCGCCAGTCACTGTAAACTGGCCGTTGCCTCCCCGTCCGTGACGCCGCGGCCTCGCGACTTTTCGTTCCGGACTCTGCTTTCTATCGAGCACGACGACGCTTGGCAGTAACAGGCGCCATCACCTTCGCCATCAACAAGTACCACGAGCGGGAGGCCAAAGCACAGGATACCGGAGAGAAACTGTCCAGAATCAAGAGTTCGTCCTACCGCAGATACGCAAAGGCATACGTAGTGCTTTCCATGTCCGCACCATGAAGAAAACAATACTTTCGGTGATCGGCTGTTTTGCCATGGTCGTAATGGCGAACGCGGAGATCGTTTGGGACGTGACGAATTCCACCTATAACGGGACGGCATTTGTTCCCGTCGAGGAAGCGCCGGGAATGGGCCAGGCGGGATCAGGAGACACGGCGGCCTATGCGGGCGGAAGTATGGACGGCGATGTGTTTCATATGGGTTTTCAGGTCAGCCCGCCCGGAAGCACGAATAACAACGAGGACCTCCAAGGCACCGCATTGGATGCCGGCACCCGGGTGACGTTGGCGTTCACGAAGGACGCTTCGGACTACATCAATTACATCGCCATGAACGCAGACGCCACCGCCGGGGTCAGTCTTGTGCAACTGACGCCCACGGATTTCACCGTGAGCTTCACGGTGGTCAATCCCGTATTGTCGGCGAGCGGAGACCTCGGCGCCGCGTTCGGCATGGGCATCAATATCTCAACCAACTCCGCGGTCGATTACGGCGGATCGGTGTTCGTGGCCAACCTGTGCCCCGGCGACGTCACGGATCCGATCAACCCGACCTCGGGGGCGATGACCATCAACGCTCAGGGATCGAACGGCGTGACGGCCACGTTCGTCATGTACGCCTCCTCCAACTGGATGACCCGGGTCGGCATGATCAGTCCGGCGCTGGCGGCCGGGTATTTCTCAGACACCAATGGGATCCGCACAGCGTTGCCGCCCGGATTCATCATGAGCGCGAACGGGTACTACAATCTGGAAGCCGGCGTCCTCACCAACAGCGCGAACAGCGACTCGTACTGCTTCGAGTTGCAGAACGGCGTCTGGTCGGCCCACGATCTGGGCATCGCCACGATTACGAATTGGGCGCCAATGATCGTCGGCAAGTTGCACGCAAAAGTGAATTTCGCCAAGGAGAACAACGACACTTGCTTACTCAAGGCCACGGTCGATCTCGGCTCCGGGTTCGACGTGACGAACACGGTGGTCGCGCTGGACATTGGCGGCGCACATGCGTCGTTCACGTTGAACAAAAAAGGGGTGGGACATGCAACCAGTCCCGTGGGAAGTTGCATGCTCTCGCACAAGAAGGCGTCAGCATTGTGGACGTTGACGGCGAACCTGAAGAAGGGTTCATGGCGAACGCCGTGGGCGGATTCTGGGCTGACGAATGGGACGTTGAAAGCGGGCGTACCGGTCACCATGCCCGTGGTCGTAGGAGTCGGTGAGGACTCCGCGTTTACCAATAATTGCTCGCTGACCTATCGAGCCGTCGCGAACAGATCGGGTACCGCAAAATAGCAGCCAGCGGGGCGGGCCGATCCGCCCGCCCCGCCTGTCGGCGCTCGCCCGCTTCGATCCACCGCCCGTGATGAAATCGCCCCACCGTCAGCGCCGCACCGACGCTTCGAGGACCACCGAAGCCTCCAGCAGTGACACCGTCCTGCTCGAGGATCACTTGCGGATGACTCCGCAACAGCGTATCCGCACCTACCGCGACGCTCTCGCGCTCGTCGAGAAACTCCGAGCGGCTGTCGAGCGAGTTCAGGACCGAATCCGAACTACTTCGCGAGCGTCTCGGCGACCGCAACGTTGACCCGCCCAAAGTTGTCGTCCCCCGTCCAACCCCAGCGCCGCCAAGAAATGTACTCCCGTTGACCGCCGCGGTTCGGATAACATCCGGTCATGGAGTCCCTCCTCTTCTGGTTGGCGGCGACGACGCTGCTGCTCGTGGCGGCAATAACCATCGAGTTTGCCGTGGGCAATCGCTCTCTGCGTCGATTGAAGGACCTGCCGTTGTTTTCTCGTGGGAATGCCCCGAAGGTATCGGTAATCGTCGCCGCGCGCAACGAAGCCCGCAACATCGAGCAGGGATTGAGCTCGCTCCTGGCGCAAGAGTACCCGAACCTCGAATTGATTGCGGTCGATGACCGTTCCACAGACGAGACAGGAGCCATTCTGGACCGCATGGCGGCGAAGGATCCCCGCCTACACGTGGAGCACGTCACCGGGTTGCCCAGCGGCTGGCTGGGAAAAACCCACGCGTTGCAGTGCGGTGCGGACCGGGCCAGCGGCGCATTTCTTCTGTTCACGGATGCCGACGTGGTCATAGAGCCATCGGTGGTCGGCCGGGCCGTTGGTCACATCCACCAAGCAAACCTCGACCACGTCGCCGTCGCCCCGCGACCGCAGATGCCCGGTACGTTCCTGAATATGTTCGGGGGAGCGTTCGCCCTGTTCTTCGGTATGTACGCCCGGCCGTGGAAAGCGAGCGCCCCGAAGAGCCGGTGGCACATCGGCATCGGCGCCTTCAATCTGGTGCGCGCCGACGTCTACCGCGCTGCGGGCGGCCATCGCGCAATCGCCATGCGGCCCGATGACGACATGAAACTCGGCAAGCTGATCAAGAAGACTGGGTTCCACCAAGAGATGCTGCTCGGCGACGGGTCCATAACCGTCGAATGGTACAGTTCGGTGGGCGAACTGGTTCGCGGATTGGAAAAGAACTCGTTCGCCGGCCTGGAGTATAGTCTTGCCGCCATCGTGGCTACTTGTCTCGGCCAACTCGCGGTGTTCGACTGGCCCGTCGCGGCGCTGGTGCTCACCCGCGGCGCGACCTGGTGGCTCAATGTCGCCATCGTCGGCTCACTTATGCTGCTTTACATCGACAACGCAGGCTGCCACGGACTGAAACGCTGGTATTGCGTAGGGCTGCCCCTGGCGGCGCTCCTGTTCGTGTACATTATCGGACGGGCCACGTTGAAAACACTGGTGCACGGTGGCATCGATTGGCGGGGCACGCACTACTCGTTACGGGAACTAAAGGCCAACAAGGTATGAGGCCGCGAACCGACAGCAAATCGCTGACGCGCGATGAACTGGTGGCGACGCTCGCCCAATGGGGCGAACCGGCCTATCGCGCCGACCAGATCCTGCAATGGACGTATGAGAAACGGGTCGAGTCGTTCGACCAGATGAGCAATCTGCCGGCCGCACTGCGCCAGAAACTGGCAGAAAGCTTCGAGTTGTGCGCCGTCCGCCGCGTGCGGACGCACCATTCGACGGATACGACGGAGAAGTTTCTCTTCGAGTTGCGCGACCGCGCGCTCATCGAAACCGTGCTCATTCCCGCCACGCCCGGACTGACCACCAGCAGCGACCGCTTCACGGTTTGCGTCTCCACCCAGGTCGGCTGTGCTTACGGGTGCAAGTTCTGCGCGAGCGGCCTCGACGGCGTGAAACGCAATCTCTCCGCCGCCGAAATCGTGGACCAAGTCGTCGCCGTTCGCCGGATCACCGGCCAACGAGTCACCAACCTCGTGATCATGGGTATGGGCGAACCGTTGGCCAATTACGACAACCTGATGCGCGCCCTGAAGATACTTAATGCCCCGTGGGCGCTCGGCATCGGCGCGCGCAAAATCACCGTGTCCACCGTCGGACTCGTCCCGCGCGTCAAACAACTCGCCGACGATCCGATGCAGATTCGTCTCGCCGTGTCGCTCCACGGCGCCACCGACGAGGTCCGCGAACGGATCCTGCCCGTGAACAAGAAGTACCCACTCGCGGAACTGCTCGCGGCCTGCGATTACTATGTGAATACGAAGAAGCGGATGATGACTTTCGAATACATCCTCATCGACGGCGTCAACGATTCCCTCGAACAGGCCCACCAGCTCGGCGCTATCGCCCGACGGTTGCATGCGAAGGTCAACCTGATCCCGTACAATCCCGTCGAGGGCCTGCCGTGGCGACGGCCCGAACGCGACCGCTGCAAGATGTTCCAGCACACCTTGAAATCGCACGGGATCACCACCACGCTCCGCCTGGAAAAGGGCACCGACATCGATGCCGCCTGCGGCCAGCTCCGGCTGAAAAAGGAACGCCTTCCGTCCGCTGACTTTACCGATTCCGGGGGTTGAAATCCATCCAGTCCCCAGATGTAACCTTCCCTGTCCCTCCTTCGTCTTGTGTTGACGAACAGCCAAAACGCCTGGGCACGGGTGGATCGGACAGCCGCGGATTGCCAAACGTGTCGCGGAAGACTAAAACTGCCGGGCATGACCGCCCGGATCGAGGAAGCAACAGATGACCGCCTTATTCAGTCCACGCTCACGGGCGATGACGAGGCGTTTGCCGAGTTGGTGCGGCGGCACAAACGCAAGGTGTTCGGTATCGCGTCCCGTTTCGCGCGCAACGACCACGAACTCGACGACATCTGCCAGGAAGTTTTTATCAAGGTGTACCGCAACTTACGGTCGTTTCGCGCCACCGCACCGTTCGAACACTGGGTATCGCGCATTGCCGTGCGCGCCTGCTACGACTTCCTGCGCGCGGCCCGGCGCGAGCGCCAGAACAAGCCGTTCGACGGCCTCGAGATCGGCGTCTACGACAACGTCGGCCCGGCCCGTGCCGCTGAAGTCCTGCGCTGGGCGATGGCCCGACTCTCCGCGACCGAGCGGCTGGTGATCACGCTGCTGGAGCTTGAGGAAAAACCGGTGCGCGAAGTGGCGGAACTGACCGGATGGAGCGAGTCGAATGTGAAAGTGCGGGCCCACCGGGCCCGAAACGCCCTGAAGAAGATTCTGGAGAGAAGTCATGAACGATGAACAACTGAACGAGCTGTTCCGGGCTGCGCGCACGGACAGAGCCGATACGTCCCGCGCGGAGTACGGGTTTGAAACGCGGCTGGCGGCACGGCTTCGCGCGGAACGCGAGCGGTTCGTTCCCTGGCCCGCCATCGCGTGGAGGCTCGCGCCCGCGTTCGCCGTTATCGTGGCCGCCGCCGCCGTGTGGCTCATGGCGACACCGGGTATCAATTCGACGGACCTGCGCAGCGCGATTGCCGACGACGAAGTCGAGCGCATGCTGGTGACCCATTTCACGGGAGATTGACATGAAGAATTGGAAAGCCATCGTAGGTGTCCTGGTTGTTTTCCTGCTCGGAATGACGGCAGGCGGCCTGATTACCATTGGCGTGATCCGTCATCTGTTCCAGTGGGGACACGGGCCACAGGCTCGGGCGAATTTCATCGTGCGCCGGTTGAGCTGGGAACTGCGGCTGGATGCGCAGCAGCGGCAACAGTTGCGCGGCATCGTCCAGGAAGGTCAACAGGAAATGTCGGCCGTGCGGCAACAGGTGCGTCCCCAGGTGGAAACGATCCTCGACCGGGCCGATGCCAAAGTCCGGGCGATCCTGCAGCCGGACCAGGTCGCGAAGTTTGACAAGCTGGTCGCCGAGCGCAAAGCGAAGTGGGCAGAAACCGAGAAGTAAGGTAGAATCACACGGTGCCGAAACCCCACGAGTTCTTCGATCACACCGCCGACATCGGCGTGCATGTCTTCGGCCGCACGCTGGAAGAACTGTTCACGAATGCGGCGGGCGCCCTTTACGAGGCCCTCGGCCAACTGCAGAAGTCGGAGGTCCGAGACCAGAAACTGCTTGAGATCGAGGCCGGGACGCTGGACGACCTGCTGCACGACTGGCTGGCCGAGTTGCTGTACGAGGTCGAAGCGAATCATCTTCTGTACGATGAGATCGAAATCGGCAGCCTGACCCCCCAACGCGTCTCGGCGACGCTGTACGGCGGGGAGATCGATTTTGATCGCTCGCAACCCAACGACGAGATCAAGGCGATTACCTATCATGAACTCCGGGTCGAACAACTACCCGACGCCACCTGGCGCGCCACCGTGATTTTTGACGTGTGAGCGCTTGACTCCTGCCGCCGGTCCTGCCATCATGTCCATAGTTGTCCATTCCGGGCTATAAATAGGCATTCTTGGAGAAAAATGCAACTAACTGTCCAGGACGTCGCTGGCTTGCTTAAAGTGTCGGAGAAAACGGTTTATCGCTGGATCAACGAGCGGAGCTTGCCCGGCTACCGCGTCAGCGGCCAGTATCGATTCAACCGCGCGGAACTGCTGGAATGGGCGACTTCCCGAAGGATCCACGTCTCGCCCGAAATCTTCCAAGAACCCGAGAGCACCGCGACGCCTCTCCCCGGTTTGGGGGACGCGCTGCAGGCCGGCGGCATCTTCTATCGGTTAGCCGGGGCGGACAAAGAATCGGTGCTCCGGAGCGTCGCGGAAAACATGCGATTGCCGGAGGAAGTCGACCGTGAGTTTCTGCTGCGGGTGCTGCTGGCGCGAGAAGCCCTGGCGTCTACTGGCGTCGGTGACGGCATTGCGATACCGCATGTCCGCAACCCGATCGTGTTGCATGTGAACCGTCCCATGATCAGTCTGGGATTCTTGGAGAAGCCGGTCGAGTTTGGCGCCCTGGACGGCAAGCCGGTCCATGCATTGTTCTCGGTAATCAGTCCGACCGTTCGCGCTCATCTTCATCTGCTTTCGCGGTTGGCGTTTGCGATCCACGACGCGGGCTTCAAAGCCGCCGTGGTGCGTCAGGCTTCGCGCGACGAGATTCTCGGTGAAGCGCGCCGTGTGGAAACGAATCTGGCGGAGAAGGCGGCTCGATAGATGTTCCTTCTCCTGTTTGCGGTGGGAATCCTTGTGCTAAGCGGGCTGGCAGCGCTGTGGCGACCGCGGTTGGGCATAGGCGGGTTGGTCACGGCGTGCGTGATCGGGCTCGTCTCCCCTGTGCGCGTGCTCGCCGGTGGAGCGGGTGAATCTCTGAGACTGGCTTGGAACGTTCCGTACGGGGCGTTCTTCGTGCAGTTGGATGCACTATCGGCCTTCTTCCTAATCCCGATTTTCGGCCTTTCGGCGCTCACCGCAATTTATGGAGACGAATATCTTGCCGCGTGGCGGGGGAAAAATTCCCTTGGCGCATCCTGGTTTTTCTTCAATCTGCTCGTCGCCAGCATGGTGATGGTGGTGGTGGCCCGAAACGCCATTCTGTTTCTCACGGCATGGGAATTGATGGCGCTGACTTCGTTCTTCCTGGTCACGTTCGAGGACGAGACGGAAAGCGTGCGCGACGCGGGGTGGACATATCTGGTGGCGTCGCATCTCGGCACGGCGTTTCTGCTGGCCATGTTCATCTTGTTGGGTCGTCAGAGTGGTTCGCTGGACTTCAACCGGTTCGCACCTGTCAACGCTGGCGCTTTGTTCCTGCTGGCGGTCGTCGGTTTCGGCACGAAGGCCGGCTTCATGCCGTTTCACGTCTGGCTGCCCGAAGCGCACCCGGCGGCGCCCAGTCACGTGTCGGCCCTGATGTCTGGCGTAATGATCAAGATGGGCATTTACGGATTGCTTCGGACGCTCATGTTTTTGGGTCCGCCACCGTTGTGGTGGGGCTGGCTGTTGGTGGCGATTGGACTCAGTTCGGGCGTGCTCGGCGTCCTGTTCGCGCTGGCGCAACATGACCTCAAGCGGCTGCTGGCGTATCACAGCGTGGAGAACATCGGTATCATCGCCCTCGGTCTGGGAGTGGGATTGCTGGGAATCAGTTCAGGATCGATGCCGCTGGCGGTGTTGGGGTTTGCGGGCGCCCTGCTGCACGTGGTCAATCACGCCCTGTTCAAGGGCTTGCTCTTTCTCGGTGCGGGTGCCGTGATCCATGCGACGGGTACGCAGGAGATCGAGCACCTGGGAGGACTGTCAAAGCGGATGCCATGGACCGCAGCGACCTTTCTCATCGGCGCCGTGGCAATTTCCGGATTGCCTCCACTGAATGGTTTCGTGAGCGAATTCCTGATTTATCTGGGTTCGTACGCGGGAGCCGTGCACAATGACGCACCGGTAGCGATCCCGTTGCTCGGCGTAATTGCTGGTTTGGCGTTAATCGGCGGCTTGGCAGCGGCCTGTTTCGCCAAAGCGTTCGGCATCGTGTTTCTCGGAGAGCCACGCCATGATCGCATGGCGCAGGCGCGTGAGCCGGGGCTGATGATGCGGCTGCCGATGGCGTTGCTGGCGGCAGGTTGCGTCCTCATCGGATTACTCGCGCCGTTCGTGGTGAAGGTCCTGCCCCCGGTATTGGCGGAACTGACGCGCCTGTCTGTGGCCGACGGTCTCGCGGATGCCGTTCGGCCGCTCACGCTGATTGTCTTCGGCAGTGCTGGGTTCATCGTCCTCGTGGGTGGACTGCTGTGCCTGCGATGCGTCTTGCTGGCGGGTCGCGCCGTGGAGACCACGGTGACGTGGGACTGCGGTTACGGGCGACCCACGCCACGGATGCAGTATACCGCGTCGTCGTTTGCGCAACCATTGATGGAATTGTTTGCGCCGGTGGTGCGCACGCGGCGCAAATTTGTGGCGCCGACGGGGATTTTCCCACAGGCATCGTCCCTGGCGACGGAAACACCGGACATGGCACGCGAAGCCGTGTTCCGACCCTTGTTTGCGGGGATCGGCTGGACGCTGGGACGATTGCGCTGGCTGCAGCAGGGGCGGATTCAACTCTACGTCCTTTACATCGCGCTTACGTTGTTGGTTTTGTTGATCTGGAAATTGGCTTGAGCCATGAAGCTTATCGCTCTTCTTCAACCACTGTCGGCCCTCGTGTTGTCGCCCGTCCTGCTCGGCGTGATCAACCGCACAAAGGCATGGTTCGCCGGCCGGAGTGGTCAACCGTTGCTGCAGCCGTACTACGACCTGGGAAGACTTCTGCGCAAAGGTGCGGTGTACAGCCGCACGACGACGTGGGTCTTCCGCGGGGGCCCAATCATTGGATTGGCCGCGGTGTTGGTGGCGACCACTCTCGTACCGCTCGGTGGACTGCGGGCCACTCTACGCTTCAGCGGAGACCTGGTGCTGTTTGCCTACCTATTGGGATTGACACGCTTGTTCGCCGTATTGGCGGCGCTGGACACCGGATCGAGTTTTGAGGGCATAGGTGCGAGTCGCGAGGTGACGTTCTCCGCACTGGCGGAACCAGCCCTGCTTCTCGGGTTGGCGGCGCTGGCGCGGCAATCTGGCAGTCTATCACTTTCCACGATCTATTCGTTGCTGTCAGCCGATGCGTGGCTGAAGGCGGGCCCGATGTTGGCATTGGTTGTCGGCGCCTTGATGGTCGTATTTCTGGCCGAGAATGCGCGCATTCCGGTGGACGACCCAACCACGCATCTCGAGTTGACGATGATCCACGAAGTGATGGTTCTCGACCATAGCGGGCCAGACCTGGCGTTCATCCTCTATGGCGCGGCATTGAAGTTGTGGGTGCTGGGGTCGCTTCTCGCCGGGTTGATCGTTCCGGTTCGGACGGGCAATCCGTGGCTGGACGGTGGAGCTGGTCTGCTCGGAATGCTGGCCGTCGCCGTCGCCGTCGGGATCGTCGAATCCTCGATGGCCCGGTTGCGGCTGCCCCAACAGGTAACGGGCTTATTGGTCGGCGCGGGTGTGCTGGCTGCGGTCGCGTTGATCTTGAGTTTGAGGTGACAGCGTGAATGCCGACGTTATTTTGATCCTGTTGGTGTTGACCAATCTTCGGCTGCTGGGCGCCAGCCGGCTGGGGGCCAGCATCCGCACCGTGGCCGTGCAGGGAGTCTTGCTGGGTGCACTGGCGCTACTGGCTCACCACAATCACCTGACCGTGGCGGTGTTGGTCGTGGCGCTGGGTGGTATGACGTTGAAGGGCGTGGTCTTTCCGTGGCTGCTGTTTCGGGCACTGCGTGCGGCGGAAGTCGAACGGGAGGTCGAACCGTTCGTGGGAGCGATTCCGTCGCTTTTGGCCGGCGTGGCGGCGTTGGGGGCCTCGCTTTGGTTGACCGCCCGACTACCGTTACCCGAACCGTCCCACTCTTCCTTATTGGTGGCGGTGGCGTTGTTTTCGATGTTCGTCGGGCTCTTTCTGATCATTACGCGCAAGAAGGCGATCAGCCAGGTGCTCGGATTCCTGGTGATGGAAAATGGGATCTACGCGTTCGGCGTCGGACTTGTGGTCGACTCGCCGTTGTTGGTCGAATTGGGGGTGCTGCTGGACGTGTTCGTGGCGGTGTTCATCATGGGGATCATCATCTTTCACATTAGCCGCGAGTCCGATCACATCGACACGCACAAGCTTTCCAGCCTGAGAGATTGAGCATGACGGTCCTGCTCTTGATTCTTATTCCCGCGGCGGCCGGTGGCCTCGCGTTTTTCGTTCGGGCCGACCGCCCGCGACGGGCTTTGTTGGTGACGACTGCCGCGGGGCACACCAGTTTGACGGTCAGCGCGTGGGTTTGCCGACCGCGGCCGACACCGGGTGGCTGGTTCGCTTTGGATGGGTTGGGGCTGTTGTTCCTGAGCATCACCAGCGTACTGTTTTTGGCCGTGTCCGTGTACACGCTGAGCTATCTACGACGGGAGCGCCAGGGAGGCATCACGGACATCGAGGAAGGTTTCCTTTTCGACAACGCGCCGGAGGCCACGTTTACGGCCTGTCTGCTTCTCTTTCTGGCAGCAATGACACTCGTCACGGTCAGCCAGCATGTCGGCCTGTTGTGGGTGGCGGTGGAGGCGACGACACTGGCGAGCGCGCCGTTGATTTATTTCCATCGCCATCACCGCTCGCTGGAAGCGACGTGGAAGTATTTGTTGATTTGCTCCGTGGGAATCGCGCTGGCTCTGCTCGGCAATTTCTTTCTCGCCGTGGCGGCCTCACACCCACAGGCGGGGACGTCTGGGTCGTCACCGTCGATGTTGTTTGCCAATTTGGGGTCGCAGGCAACGCAATTGCATGTTCCGTGGCTGAAGGCGGCGTTCCTGTTGATTCTCGTGGGCTACGGCACCAAGATGGGACTCGCTCCGTTGCATACGTGGTTGCCGGATGCCCATAGCGAATCCCCGTCAGTTATCTCGGCATTGCTGTCGGGCGCGTTGCTCAACTGTGCGTTTCTCGGAATCGTCCGCACGCAGCAGGTCTGCGTGGCAGCCGGTCTTGGCGGTTTCAGCCGGCAATTGCTCGTGGGCTTTGGCCTGATCTCGATGGCTGTGGCGGCGGCATTCATCGTGGGCCAGAGCGACTACAAACGGATGCTGGCCTACTCGAGCGTCGAGCACATGGGGATCCTCTCGCTCGGCATCGGACTGGGTGGCGCCGGCGTGTTTGGCGCGCTGTTGCACGCCATCAACCACTCGTTGACCAAGGCGATGCTGTTCCTGATTGCCGGCAATATCCTCGGCACGTTCCGCACCAAGTCCACCGTCGAGGTGCGCGGCGTTTTGCGGGCGCTACCGGTGTCGGGCGTGGTGTGGCTGGCTGGCCTGTTTGCAATCACGGGGTCGCCGCCGTTTGGCCCATTCCTTAGCGAGTTCACAATTTTGAAGGCGTCGCTCGACGAAGGTCGCACGATCGTGGCCGTCATCTACCTGGCGTTGCTGGCGGCAATCTTTATCGGCATGGCGACCGTGGCGCTGCGCATGGCGCAGGGCGAGGCGAGCAGAGAACCTCAACGCGAACCGCTGATCGCCGTCCTACCACCGGCGCTGCTCGGCGCCGGCGTGCTGCTTTTGGGGATTTACATTCCGCCCGCCATTGACAATTTGCTGCACGAAACTGCACGCGCGCTGGGAGGTCTGTGACCACGACGCACAACGGCGAGAAATCCGATCGACGGCAACTTTCCGTCAGCTCCCTCGTTGAGTTTCGTCGGAGTATCGTGCATCAAGTGAGTGAGGGCGCACGAATCGCCGCACTGTTCGGCCTGCCGAACGGGAATGATTCGGCGGGACTCATGGCCGTGCTGGCCAACGGAACCACCGGCACGCTCTCCAGCGTGAGTGCCGTCGTGACGGGTGAGTACCCGTCGTTGACACCCGATTGTCCGCCAGCGCACTGGTTCGAGCGTGAGATCGCCGAACAATGGCACGTGACACCGCAGGGTCACCCCTGGTTGAAACCAATCCGCTCGGGCGGTGAGGCTAATCACTTCCGCGTGGAGGGCGACGAGATCCATGAGGTAGCCGTTGGACCCGTCCACGCGGGCATCATCGAACCCGGCCATTTTCGTTTCCAGTGTCACGGCGAGCACGTGTTGCATCTGGAGATCTCATTGGGCTACCAGCACCGGGGCGTCGAACGAGCCCTGGTGGGCGGGCCGAACAAGCGGGCCATCCACTACATGGAAACGCTGGCGGGCGACACGACCGTCGGTCACACACTGGCGTATTGCCAAAACGTGGAATCTCTCTCCGGCTGCCGGGTGCCCGCGCGGGCGCAAGCAGTGCGCGGCATTGCTCTGGAACTGGAACGGTTGGCCAACCATACCGGGGACCTCGGAGCATTGGCGGGTGACGTTGGCTATCTTCCAACGGCTTCGTTCTGCGGCCGCATTCGTGGCGATTTTCTCAACATGACGGCGCTGCTCTGCGGCAACCGATTCGGACGCGGATTGGTGCGACCCGGCGGCGTCGCCTACGACGTCGACGAAACACGTGCGAGACGATTGCTCGAACGGCTTGAACAAGCGACGCGCGACGTGACCGGCGCTGTGAGCCTGCTGTGGAACACGTCCTCCGTACGCAGCCGGTTCGAAAACACCGGCGCCGTTTCGCAGCAAATCTGCCGCGACTTGGGCTTGGTGGGAGTGGCGGCCCGGGCGTGCGGAATGGAGCGCGACGTGCGACACGAGTTTCCCACGGGCATCTACCAGTTCTTCCAGATTCCGGTCTCCACATATCCGACGGGTGACGCGTTCGGTCGTGGGTACGTCCGCTGGCTGGAGATTCAGCGGTCGGCGGCCTTTATTCGGGAGCAACTGAAGTCACTTCCCGCCGGGCCGATCCGCGTACCGGTCGGGCCGCTGGCCGCGGATGCGGCGGTGGTGTCGTTGATCGAAGGCTGGCGCGGCGAGATTTGTCACGTCGCCCTGACCGACGAGCAGGGGAGGTTCGCCCGCTACAAGATTGTCGATCCGTCATTTCACAACTGGATCGGATTGGCGATGGCGATGCGGAACCAGCCGATCTCTGACTTCCCGCTGTGCAACAAGAGCTTCAATTTGTCCTACTGCGGACACGATCTGTGAGGTAGGGACTCATGTTTCGAAACGTGCTGGCACGACTGCAACAAGGACACAGCACCATTGCGTTCCCCCAATCGGTGCCGACAATGCCGGACCGGTACCGCGGCCGGCCCGTGGTTGACCGCGCGAAATGTCCGGACAACTGCCTCGATTGTGCCGAGGCCTGTCCGACAAACGCGATTACGATCGACGAGAAGAGGTTGCGGCTGGATCTCGGCCGATGTCTGTTTTGCAATGATTGTGTGGACGCCTGCCCGGAGAAAGCGATCCGCTACACGCACGGGTTTCGGCTGGCCACAAACCGGCGTGATGATTTGGTCATGACTGACGGCCCGTTGAAACTGGCGCGAGCCCTCGATGGCAAGGCACGGCGTCTGTTTGGACGTTCGTTGAAGCTGCGACAGGTCAGCGCCGGCGGCTGCAACGGCTGCGAAGCCGACGTCAACGTCCTAAACACGGTGGTGTTCGACCTGGGCCGGTTCGGGATCCAGTTTGTTGCTTCGCCCCGGCACGCGGACGGCCTGCTCATTACCGGACCGGTCACCGAAAACATGAAACTGGCGCTGCAAAAGACGTACGACGCCGTGCCGGCGCCGAAGCTTGTCATTGCGGTCGGAGCGTGCGCAATCGCCGGTGGGCCGTACATCGATCATCCTGAAGCATGCAACGGCGCCGCATGCGTCGTTCCCGTCGATCTGTTTGTGCCCGGCTGTCCACCGCATCCACTGACCATTCTTGATGGTTTGTTGCGGCTCCTTGGTCGAATCGAAGGCCCGCCATGAACGGATGGCATGAACTGGCAGCCGTGCTGATTTTTGCGTTGACGTACGCGCTCATCAGTGGGCGTCAGATCCGGATTCTCCCGTTGAATCGACCCGCCGCCGTGCTGTTGGGCACAGTGCTGATGGTGACGTTGGGCGTGATGACCCCGGAACAAGCTTATCGCTCCGTGGACTACGACACACTGGTATTGCTGCTGGGAATGATGCTCATCGCCGCTTACCTGCACTTGGCAGGGTTTTTCGGTTGGGCCGCCGATTTCATCCTGCGGCACGCCGGAACGCCGCAACGGCTCTTGCTTCTCGTGATCGTCACGGCGGCGACGTTGTCGGCGGTGCTGGTTAACGATACCGTTTGCTTGCTGCTGACGCCGCTGGTGGTCGCAGTGATCGTGCGCGGACGGCTGCCGTTGTTTCCGTATCTGATGGCATTGGCCACCAGCGCCAACATTGGCAGCGTGGCGACGTTGGTGGGCAACCCGCAGAATATGATCATCGGCAATATGTCGCACCTGCGCTTCCTGAGTTTTTCCGCGTCGCTGTTGCCAGCGGCGGTCCTCGGATTGGCGATCAATTACGCCGTGCTGCGGATTGGGTTTCGGAAAATACTGGCCGACGCCAAGATTCAAGACAATCGCCCCGACAACGCTGTCGGGGCTCCGACGCTGGACAAGAAGTTGGTCGCCAAAATCGTGATGGTGTTGGCGCTGGTGTTTGTGGGTTTCTGCGCGGAACGGTGGACGAAGCTGCCGCTGGCGTGGACGGCATCGGCGGGAGCGGCTCTCATCATGGTGGTGGCACGACGCGACACGCACGAGGTGCTGAAGTTAGTGGACTGGCATTTGTTGGTGTTCTTTGCGGGGCTGTTCGTGGTCGTGGCCGGATTGAACGGGACCGGGCTGCCCGAGGAGCTGTACACGCGGTTGCGCGGATTGTTCGGCTACAGCGTGGCGGCCCAAGCGTGCAATCTCGGCTGGTTCTCGGTGGCCGGGTCGAATATTTTCTCGAACGTCCCGTTCGTCCTCGTGGCGGGGAAGTGGATCGGCAATTTCGCCCGCCCGGAACTCATGTGGAAGGTCCTGGCCCTAGCCACAACATTGGCGGGCAACCTCACAATCCTTGGCTCGGTGGCCAACATCATCGTTGTCGAGTCCGCCCGCGGCCACGTCGAGATCGGTTTCTGGGACTACGCAAAGTATGGCGTGCCGATCACGGTGTTGACCACAATCAGCGGCATCGCGTTGTTGCTGATGGTCGGTTGAGTGACCCGGCGCAATCTGCGCGCGGATCGTCCGCGCTTGCTCCTGTCACGGCACAATAATCCAATCGCCGCTCCGAACCGGGATGTCGCTCTCGCTGCCATTCAGAATCCGATCCACGTTCACGGAGGTCACGTGCTTCTTGCCGGCGTCATCGTAGCGAACGAGTTGGACCTTTCCCCCATCGGCCGCGGCGGACAAATCACCGGCGGCATCGATTGCCCTGCTGATCGTGAATGGGCCGCCCTTCGGCATGACGACGGGACCGGGTTGATTGACGTTACCAATCACGTAAATCACACCGGCACCGCCGCCCGGCGCCGATTCGATGGTCACGGTGACCGTCGCCCTCGGGAGATAGTCTTTCTCCAAAGACTTCCGGATTTGCCCCGCAACCTCCTGCGGAGCCCGCCCCTCGACGACGATGCGTCCCAGCAGCGGGTAATTGACCACGCCACTGGCCGGCACCGTGTAGGCCCGGTTCAGCGTGCGGTCTTCGGCCACCGTGATACTGATCACAGCGCCGGGCACGATCACGCGCGGCTTGGCGGGCGTCGGCGTGGCCGGGCCTCCGCCGGCGTCGGGGGCCACGGCAACGCCCGTGGTGAATTTCTCTGGAGACAAGACCCGCCCGGTTTCGTTAGACTGGCAGCCGGCGAATAGAAGCCAAAGGGCAACGACTGTATTAATCCACTTCATGCGTGTACAATCATATCATATCCGCGTGGTGCGGCGGCACGAGGTCGACGACTCGGACGCGTTCTCGTCGGCGGCATCATGGGGACACCAGAATTGGCGTGACTCCAAATGAGTTCGACACACGACCATCATCAACAACTCAAGAGCCTCCTGTCGCAACAAGATTGGGACAGCGCCCAGGCGCTTTGGTTCGAACTGGCAGAACAATTCCCCGAGCAATCCGAGTTCCTTCTCCTGCTCGCCAAAGAATTTGCCGATGCCAGCCAGCCCGCCATCGCCGGCGACCTGGCGTCGTTGATCGCCCCGAACATGAAAGCTGCGGGCAAGTTCCACGAATGGCTCTATGCCCTCAAGCTGCAAGCGGACACAAAGCCGACTGACAAACAACTCCGGGCCGACTTCGTTGACGCCTACACCCACATTTACGAGACCGACCCTCGTCTCAAGACCATTCTGGCGGTTGCCGAGCTTGACCAGCCGCGCTCGCCTCTGCCGACCTCCGCCGCGCGCGTCGAGGCCCTCCTCGCCCTGCAACCAGAAGCTTTCTGCCAACACAAGAGTTGGGGCTTCGGACGCGTCAAATCGTTCGATACCACCCTCGGCCAGATCGTCGTCAGCTTCGCGCACAACCCGTCCCACACCATGCAACTCGGGTACGCAGCCGAAAGCCTCGTGCCGGTCAGCCCCGAACACATTGAAGCCCGCAAAGCCATCGACCTCGACAGCCTCAAGCGGCTGGCAGCTGACGATCCACTCGGCCTCCTGCGCGTCGTCCTCGTCAGCCACAACCGCGCGGCCACCGCCGAGCGCATCGAAGCCACCTTGTCCGGCTCGGTCGTCGCCGCTGATCAGTGGAAGAAATGGTGGGAGAACGCCCGCAAACTCCTCAAGAAGGACCCGCACTTCGAGGTTCCCGCGCGGAAGACCGACCCGGTGATCCTGCGTACTGCGCCGGTCTCGCAACAGGATGAACTGCTGGAGGCTTTCCGGAATGCCAAGGGACTTGCCCAGCAGACCGACGTGGCGCGTCAGCTCCTGAAACTGGTCGACGAACTCGACAACGCCAACCTGCTCGTCCAGGAGTTTCAGGACGCAATGCTGGATGCGCTCACCAAAGCGCCCGTCAGCAAACAAACCGAACGGCTGGAAGCCGCCGTCGTAATCGAGCAACTGTGTCAACACCAACCGGCGCCCGCCTTGGACACGGTCGCGCTCGTCGCTCGCCTGCTTGCGGAAGCCAGGAACTTGCCCGACCTGCTCGATAACCTGAGTGCGTCGGCCCAGAAGCGCGTGGTCGCCCTCCTGAAAACCACCGCGCCCGACCGCCTGCTGCGCGAACTCGACCGCCTTTCCTCGAGAACGCTCGACGAGATTCCGGATCTGTTGGCCCAGAGAGCGGACGCGATCGAGCAATGGGTCCACAATCAGACGGCCGGCCTGGAGTTGTTGTGCTGGATCTGCCGGAACGTCTCCTCACCGGTGTCCCGCAAAGCGCAACCGTGGCTCGACGCCCTTCAAACCCCGTCGCTTCTTCTGGCTGTTCTCGAAGCAATCGAATCCGCGCCGAACAGGACCGCCAACAAAAAGCTCCGCGACATCCTGTTCGAAGAGGGAGAGTTGGTCGGCGACCTCCTGTCCGGCGCCGATCCGGAAACCGTGCGGACGCTGGTCCGGCAGATTTTCTCGAGCACGGTGTTCGACGAACTGGATCGTCGCTCTCTCATGGCGCGCATCATCAAGGAGCATCCGTTCGCCCAGGAATTCCTCGTGACTACGTCCGTCAAGGAACAACCGCTCATTGTTTCCCGGGCCAGTTACGAACGCCGCAAGGCCGAGTTGGAGGAGATCATCCAGAAGAAGATTCCGCACAACAGCAAGGAAATCGCTCTCGCGCGCAGCTACGGCGACCTCAGCGAGAACTTCGAATACAAGGCCGCCAAAGACATGCAACGGCTGCTCACACGCCGTCGCGCCGAATTGGAGATCCTGCTTTCGCGCGCTCAAGCCACCGAGTTCGCCGACGCCAAGACCGATGCCGTCGGCATCGGCACCACTGTCGCCGTCACGGATCTGGCGACGAACCAAGCCCACACCTATCACATCCTCGGCGCTTGGGACGGCGACCCTGCCCGCGGCATCATCAGCTATCCCGCCGCATTGGCACAGGCGCTCCTGAACAAGAAGATGGGTGATGTCGTGGAGACCGCCGGCGAAACCGGCCCGCAGAAACTGCGCGTCGACCGCATCGAGAAAGTCCCGGCGGAAGTATTGCAGGCGCTGTAGGGCAACCGTTCGGCTATATCAGTGCCCGCCCAACGTGCGGTTGACTCAGGGGGCTGATGGCCTGTCACACCGTTCCAGACTGCATTGTATCTTGCCCTGAAGATGGTTATAACCCCAGCCACACATGCGCATCATCGTCACGGGTTTGGTCGGGCAATACGCGTTCGGCGGCGTGGCGTGGGATTACCTCCAGTTCGTTGAGGGGTTCCGGCAACTTGGCCACGATGTGTTTTACCTCGAAGATACCGAGATGTGGCCCTACGACCCGATCCAGAATACCATCAGCAACGATTGCCGCTACAACGTCAAGTACCTCGGCGACGTGATGGAGAAGTTCGGCCTCGGCGACCGCTGGATTTACCGCAACGCGCCCGACGGCAGCTACCACGGCCGCCCCGAGACCGAGACCAAAGCGATCTGCGCGACGGCCGATGTGTTCCTCAACGTGTCCGGTTGCGGCTGGTTGCGGCCTGAATACCTGCGTATTCCAAAAAAGATCTTCCTCGATTCCGATCCACTGTTCACGCAGGTGGCGCTTGTTTCGGGGAAGCAAGACGTGATTGACCGGATTCGGGCCCACGATTTCCACTTCACGTTTGCCGAGAATATCCACGCTCGCGATTGCCGCATACCGGCGGCCGGGTTTCGGTGGATTCCGACGCGCCAGCCGATTGTGCTGGAGTGGTGGCATTCATCCAGAAGGCACGCAGCCGCCCCCCGGGTTTTTTGGGTGTGTGTGCCCCCTCTCCCACACGCCTGCCCCCCACCACCCTGGGCGAGCCCGCCGCAGGTGGGCGAGTCGAAGGGTCCGTCCCCGAAATGTCGGAGATGCTTCGACAGGCTCAGCATGACAGCAAAGAAATACGCGACGTTTTCACGACCGTCATGAACTGGGTTTCGTACAAAAGTTGCGAGTACGACGGCGAGACGTGGGGACAGAAAGATGTCGAGTTCATGAAGTTCATCGATCTGCCGCAACAGACGGCGCAGAACTTCGAGATCGCGATGGGCATGGGCCCGGGGATGACGCGTCCGACCGAGCTGCTCCAACGAAAGGGCTGGCAGATTATCGAGCCGGGCGACCACCTGCCCGATCCGTGGAAATACCGGGATTACCTGCGCGGCTCGAAGGGCGAGTGGAGCGTGGCCAAAGAAGGCTACGTCAAATCGCGCAGCGGTTGGTTTAGTTGCCGCAGCGCCTGCTACCTCGCGCTGGGCCGGCCCTGCGTGCTGCAGGACACGGGGTGGAGCGCTCATTATCCTACGGGCCACGGGCTCTGCGCCTTCGGCACGATGGAGGAGGCCGTCGCCGGGATCGACGCGATCAATGCCGATTACGCAGTACATGCGCGCGCGGCGCGCCAGGTGGCCGAGCGGATGTTCGACGCGCGCCGGGTCCTCGGCCAGATGCTCGAACGGGTCGGCTCATGAACAGGCCGCTCTGCATTTACGCGGGTTATTTGGTGCGGTACCCGCTCGGTGGCCATCTGCTGGGTGAGATCAGCAACATTGTCGCTCTCCAACGCCTCGGCTACGACGTGATCGTCGTCGAGGAGAGTGGCGGGGCGTGGGCGCCATGCTACGACGCCCAACGCAACGAAATGACGGCCGACCCGAGTTACGGCATCGCGTGTCTCCAACATCTTCTCCGGCCCCACAAGCTCGAGCGCAGTTGGTGCTACGTCGATACCAACGGGTACCACGGATTGAGCGGCGGGGAACTGCGCGCCGCGTGCCGCAAAGCGCGTTTCATCTTCAGCCGCGCCGGCGTGACCTGGCTCGAGGAATTCCGCGAATGCAACACGCGCCTCTATGTCGACATCGACCCGGGGTTCACCCAATTCAAGATGCCGGCCACGCCCGTCGCCTCGTGTGCGGGGTACGCGTCGCCGTATGATTTCAATTACCACTTCACCATCGGCGAACGCATCGGCCAGCCGGACTGTCCGATTCCCACGCATGGCCTGCACTGGCGGCGGACCCGGCCCCCCATCGCACTCGACCTCGCGCCGGTGCGGTTTGCACCGGACGCGCAACGGTTCACGACGGTCATGAGCTGGACTGCCTATGGCTCGGTCGAATACCGCGGCGTCACCTACGGCCAGAAAAACGTGGAGTTCCTCAAGCTGATCGAACTGCCGCGGCACGCGGGCCCGGTCTTCGAACTGGCGCTCGGCGGCCCCGACGCGCCATACGACACGCTCCATGAAGACGGCTGGCACATCAGCGGCGCACTGGAAGCCACTCGAACCACCGCGGACTACCTCAATTACATCGGCAATTCACGCGGTGAATTCAGCGTGGCCAAGGAGGGCTACGTGAAGACACGGTGCGGTTGGTTTAGCGATCGCACGGCGGCATACCTTGCCTCCGGCAAGCCCGCGATCGTGCAAGACACCGGCTTCAGCGAATCCCTCCCATGCGGCGAAGGCCTGTTCGCCTTCAAGAATGTCGCGGATATCGTGGACGCAATCGAGAAAATCGGGAAGGATTACCAACGCCATTGCGCGGCGGCGCGACGGATCGCGGAAGAGTATTTCGATTCGGAGAAAATCCTGCGGGCGAGGCTGCAGGCGTGTGACTTGCCCGTGGCAACTACGCGGGCTTCACGAACTTCTTCGGGGCGTTCAATTTGATCAGCTTGAGCTGGTTCGCCGACAAATCCAACAAGGCCACTGCCAAGCGCAAGCTTCGCCGGGCGCGCAGGTAAAGATAGCCGCCCCACACCACGATGAGCAGCAACGGCAGCGCCGTGATCGACCACAGCATCCACACCGGCACCTGGGCGACGGGCAACATGATCGACCACCACAACCGCGCCGCCAGACACATCGCCAGCGCGACCGCGAAGAATGAAATCTTGCCCCGCAACGTCCAGCCCGCATCCAACCGGGCCCGCAGCAAGCGCTTTTCCCCGCCGTGGTTTTCCGACACCGTCTTCACCATCACCCGGCTGAAGCGGTCGCCGTGGATGATCACATCAAACTCATCCCACCCGCTGTCGGTCCGCGACTGCCACTGGTCACGGTCGAGCAATTCAAGCAGCACCTCCAGGAACGTGAACCGTTCGATGGCCGCCTCGTTCCAATAATTCAGCGTGTGGGTTATCCCAAGCCTGTGGTATTGCGCCGCCAAAGTACGCACCGTCTTGCGCGCCGCTTGCGGCGGTTCGGAAACGCGCAACTGGCGGGCATACCGCGGCCAAGCGCGGACCAAGGGTTGCAGCAGATACAACCCCGCCACTACCGGTCGCGACCACCAGCGTCGCTGCCACGGCGGCAATTCGACGCGCACGGCCGCCCAGGTCGCCACTCCCAAGCTCGCCAACATCGTCAACACGGGCAACGGCCACAGTGCCGGCCACACCGTCGCCAACAGGACACCGCCGACCGTGAACAACCCGTGCCACTCCATGCTGGTCAGCAACGCCAGGACACCGCCGGGCTCGGGCGTGTAAAGGGTCTGGAACAACGCGCTGCCAAATGCGCCGTGATAAATCACGAATTTCCCGAAGAACCCGGCGATTCGAGACGGGCTGTAAATGCGTCCCCGCCAACGCATTCCACCAAGGCTGTTGAAGTATTCGGGATGTTTGCGCCGCAGCAGCGCTTCCGCCACGCCGTAACCGCGCTGTTGCTTGAGATACGCCGCGATGGTGTTGCGACGATAATGCCAGACGAACCCCGAGTGTGAGAACGCGATCCTGTGTCCCCGCTGCAGCAGCCGCCAGCACATGTCCACATCGTCGCCCGCGGCGCGGAACTGCGCGTCGAACCCGTGGATCTCGTCCAGCGCCCACCTCCAAAACGCCATGTTGCAGCCGGGGATATGCTCCGCGTTGCGGTCGTCGAGCATCACGTGGGCGGGGCCGCCCGGCGAAACGGCGACGCAGCCCGCGATCGGACTGTCCTCCGGAGGCGGAAAATTATGGCCGCCAATGGCGCAGGCATCGGTCTTCAACAAGTCACCCACGAGATAGTACAGCCAATCTTCGTCCGCCCGGCAGTCGCTGTCGGTGAACGCGACAATCTCACCCGTGGCGGCCAGGATCCCCGTGTTCCGGGCCGCACTCAGCCCGGCGTTCTGCTGGCTGATCGTTCGCACCGTCGGATAATGCGCGGCGACCCGCGCCGTGTCGTCGGTCGAACCGTCGTCGACGAGAACGATTTCGTAGTTTGGGTAATTCAGGTGGGTAAGTGAATCGAGGCACGCCGGCAAGGTGCGGGCGCCATTGCAACTGGCGATGACGACGCTCACTTTCGGGTACTGTGGCAGAGGAAAGTACGGCGCCCGCCGGTACTGTTCGGCGACCGCGCGAAATGAAGGGCGCGGCTTCCGGTCGCACGTCGTCAACCCGAAAAACCAGTTCTCAATCTGGTGCCCGCCCGTGTGCCAGTCGTCGGTAAACGCAAACAGGAAGATGCCCGCCAATCCTGCCCGAAACGCGATTTCGATGTGCCCGCTTAGGATTTGCGCCTTCGCCTCTTCGCCCTCGCGCATCGAATCGATGCCGAATTCGGCCAGCAGCAGCGGTTTGTCGCCGGCAATGCTCTGCAGGCGGTCGAGGTAGTTGGCGAACGGGCGCGGCCCGTGCAGATACACGTTGAAGCTGACGAAATCGAGGCTGGCTGGCTGCAGGAATTCGGTGGTCGGGAAATTGACAAAGGTCACCAGCCGCTGCGGGTCAACTTCCTTAACGATCGCCGCCAGTTCGTCGATGAAATGGGCGATGCGTTCCGCGCCATACCACCGGGCGATGTCGGGCGGAATCTCGTTGGCGAGCGTCAGCGCGAAAACGGCGGGATGTCCCGCCACCGCCTCGGCCGCCTGTCGGGTCGCCCGCCGCGCGAATTCGACGGTCTCGGCATCGTCGAGAAAGCAGGTGTGCTTCGGCCAGTAATAATCCACGAGTACTTTCAGTCCGTGCTGCTGCGCGAGGTCGAGAAACCACCGCGGCGGGACGTGGTAGACACGGAGGCAATTCGCATTGAGCTGCTTCATCAACTCGAAGTCCCTCGCGACCTGCTCCGGCTTGGGAAACGTACTCCCACTCGGGTCAACCTTGAACGGCCCGTAAGTCACGCCCCGGGGATAAAACTTCCGCGAGCCGAGCCGGAAAAACTTCCCATCGGCCACCACGCGCTCAACCGGGGTCGCTACCAGCGGTGCCGGCTGTTCGGCGACGCCCGATTTGGCGGAACGCGCGGGAGACTGCGCGGGTGGAGTTTCAGTCAATTGGGGGTTCGGCACAAATTCCTCCCGGCCGAGGACTGCTCCCCGGCTCGGGTAATCCGTCATGCTTCTAGCAAATAATCGGGGCATCGTCAATGCAACCTTGGCTGGTGGAATTGACGACAACCGGCCGAGATTATTCAGATTTTGAGGGAAAATGCCCCGGAAATCAGGCTTCCTGTGCGGCTTTCTTGGCGGCTTGTGCCTCAGCGATAACCTTTTGAGCGACATGCTGGGGCACTTGTTCGTAATGAGAGAAGTCCATCTCGAACGACGCGCGTCCACCCGTCATCGACCGGAGTTCGCTGGCGTACTTGAACAACTCGGCCTGCGGCACTTGGGCCTTGATACATTGCAGGCCGTCGGCGGGCTCGACGCCCATGATGCGTCCGCGGCGATGATTGAGGTCGCCCGTGATGTCTCCCATGTATTGGTCGGGCACATAGACGGCCACGTTCATGATCGGCTCGAGCAACACGGGCCGCGCCTTCTGCATCGCGTCCTTGAACGCGTGCAAGCCCGCGATCTTGAAGCTGATTTCGTTGGAATCCACGTCGTGGAACGAGCCATCGTAGACTGTGGCTTGTACGTCGACAACGGGAAACCCCGCCACCACGCCGCCCAGCAACGCCTCGACGCAGCCTTTCTCGACCGCGGGGATAAAGTTGCGCGGGATGGCGCCGCCGACGATCTCGTCGACGAACTGGAATCCGGCGCCGCGTTCCGTGGGGGCCAGCTTCAGATACGCTTCGCCATATTGACCGCGTCCGCCCGATTGTTTCTTGTGCTTGTAATGGCCCTCGGCGCGGGCGGTAATCGTCTCTTTGTAGTCCACCTTCGGGGTGCTGAGGTCCACGTTCACCCCCAGCCGCTTCTTCAGATTGTCCACCACCACGGCCAGATGCTGGTCGCCCATGCCCGAAATGACCAACTCCTTCGTATTCGGGTTGCGTTCCATGTGAAACGTCGGGTCCTCTTCCACCAGACGATGCAACGCCACGCTGATTTTTTCTTCGTCCTTGGTCGTATGCGGGTGGACCGCGTAACTCATGACCGGTTTCGGAAACTCGATGGGCGGGAATTGCACGGGGCGCGACGGATCGCTCAGGGTGTCATTGATGTGCGTGTCCTTCAACTTGACCAGGGCGACAATCTCGCCGGGACCGGCTTCCGCCAGAATCGTCTGTGTCTTCCCCTGCAAGCGCAACAACTGAGGAACGCGCTCCTTCGCCCCGCGCGTCGTGTTCAGCACGTCCATGTCGGCGCGCAGCGTGCCGGAAATCACGCGTACGTAGGCCAGATGCCCGGCGTACGGATCCACCGTCACCTTGAACACGAACCCGCTGAACGGGTCCGAGGCCTTGGGCTCAACTTTCCCGCCGTCCTTGGTCACGACGGTGCCCCGGTCCGCAGGCGACGGCAGCAGGGCGGTCGCGCCATCGAGCAGATTGCGCAAGCCGATTTCCTTCTCCGCACACCCACAGAAGATCGGCACGACCGCGCCGCGTGCGACGCCGACGTGCGTGCCGCCGGTGATTTCCTCCATGGTCAATCCCTCACCGCCCAGATATTTCTCCAACAGCTTGTCGTCCTGCTCGGCGGCGGCTTCTACGAGACTTTCGTGGGCGCTGCCGAACGCATCCTTCAACTCGGCCGGCACTTCATTCTCGGGTGTCGTGCGCAGGTTGATCACCTTCGCGAAGCTGGACTGCGCGCCCACGGGCAACTCGAAGGGAATACAGTTCTTGCCAAACGCGGCGCGGATTTGCTCGACGCACCGGAAGAAATCCGCGTTTTCCTTGTCCAACTTGCTGACGAAGATCAGCCGCGGCTTCTGCATTTGGTCGAGCAATCTCCAAATCCGGCGGGTGCCGACTTCGATCCCGCCGACGCCATCGATCACGACGATGGCCGCGTCCGCGGCGCGGATGGCGGCCATGGTTTCTCCGTAGAAATCGGCGAACCCGGGCGTGTCGAGCAGGAGCACCTGATGTCCCTGCCACTGGCCATACAACGGCTTCGTATGGATGGTGATCTTGCGCTCGATTTCGTCGGGCAAGGCGTCCCCAGCGCTGGTGCCGTTGGCGACGCGTCCATGCGTGGTGACCGCCTTGGTAATGAACAGGAGGCCGTCGATCAGGGACGTTTTGCCGCTGGAGGCGTGACCGACAACGGCTACGGTGCGAATCTTTGAGGCGTCAACTGGCATGATGGAGAATCTCCCGAAAAACCTGGTTTGCTTTTGTCAGACTCCGTCTCGCTCGGCGCAAAACGCGTGGAGATTGAACCCGAACCGCCTGTCGAATCAAGCAAAAAGCCCCGCGTTTTTTCGCGCTTGACGGGGCGAAACTTTTCCCCTACACAGGCGTCGTCGTTGTTAAACCAACCCAACCACAGGAGGCTAGGATGAGTAGGCAAGTCGTACGGAGTATTCTGTTCGGAACCGTGGCCATTGTGGCTCTCGCGTTCAACCTGCCCGCCCGCGGCGAAGAGGCTGAGAAAGCCCCGAAGCCGTCGAAACACCAGTACACGGGCCTGATCGAGTCGGTGGATGCCGCAGCCAAAACGGTGACCATCAAGAAGCGGGAAGGCGACGCCAAGACCTTCACCTGCGCTGAGAAATGCAAGCTCAGCACCAAGGACAAACAAGGCGCCGAGTTGTCCGACTTCAAGGTGGGCGAGAAAGTCGTCGCGTTCTACACGGAAGAGGACGGCAAGAACATGCTGCACAAGTTGATGCCACCCAAATCCAAGAAGGGGATGGACCAGCCCGAAGACCGCTAAGCCATTGGCCATGACCTGTGGGAACCCAAGAAGGTTCCCTTTTTTTGTGCCCGGATTTCCCATGCTGGTGGCACGACACACCTCATCAGAAACAGCCGTTGGTAGGGGCCGACCGCCGGGCGGCCCGCCCCGCAGCGACTCGGCGCGCCCGGCGGTCGCGCCCTACCCATCAGATCGAGTGTGTCGCCGCCCTAGCCTTTCACGTACCGCGCGATCCCTTCCTCGAACTGCTCCGTCTTCAATAGGAAATCCCGCTCGGCCGGTTTCGGATCACCAACGTTGTCTTCCCGCAGCATCAACAGTTGATCGCGCGTGAACGGCGGATTCGGCAGGATCCTTTCGAACAGCGCCGCCTGCAACCGCGCCAGCGGGAGCGGCAAATGCAGCTTCGGCTTCCGCGAACCCAGAATCGATTGCAGTTTGTCGTACAGATCGTTCCACGTGAACGCCTCCGGCCCGCAAAGATCGTACGTCTTGCCGATGCTGGTTTCGTTGCGGATGGCGGCGACAAAGGCTGCGGCCACGTTCTCGATGGAGATCGGTTGAATCTTCGTGTTGCCGCTGCCGAGCACGGGCACAAACGGCAGACGGCGCACCACCTTCGCCAACGTGTTCACGGATTTGTCTTTCGGCCCGTAAATCACAGACGGACGGAAGATCGTCCAGGCCAGCCGGCTTTTGCGGACATACTCTTCCGCCGCCCATTTCGTCTGATGGTAACGGCTCCGCGCGGTCTCGCGCGTCCCCAACGCGCTCATGTGCAGGAACCGTTTCGCATCCGACTTCTTCGCCTCATCGACGACGTGCTGGGTGGCCTGCGTGTGGGCCCGCTCGAACGTGCTTTCTTTCCATTCGCGGATGATGCCCACCAGATGAATCACGCACTTGGCGCCCTGCATCGCGCCTTCGATGGACGGCGCGTACAACACGTTGCCGTGGAAGAGTTCCACCCCGTATCGATCTGCCAGCCACTGTGTCCGCTTTGGTTCGCGGACAATTGCGCGGACCGGATGACCCGCCGCGCGCACCTGTTTGACAATCTCCTCCCCAACGAATCCCGTCGCTCCCGTGATGACAATCATCGCGTCCTGTCGCTATTGAATCGCTCAGACCGAAGCTCAGCCCCCGGCTACAGGTCTTGCCGGGCGCCCTTACGCTGTCTTGGCCTCGTATTCGACCCGACCACCGACCAACGTTTTCTCGACCGCGAAACCGCCCGAAAAAATCACCATGTCCGCATCTTTGCGCGGTTCAATGCTGCCCTTGTGGCTGTTGATTCCCAAGGCCCGCGACGGATTCAGACTCGCCATGCGCACTGCATCCGCCAGCGACACGCCGGCCAGTTCGACCATGTTTTTCACCATCTGGATCAGGGTCGACACGCTGCCGGCCAGCGCTGAGCCGTCGGCAATCATTCCCACGCCGTCCCGCACCACCGCGCGCGTTTCGCTGACCATGAATTCTGCGCCCTCGGTCAGCCCCGCCCCGGCCGTGGCGTCGGTGACAAGGCAAATCTTGTCCACGCCCTTTGCCCGCACGGCCAGCCGCATTAATCCGGGGTGCACGTGTTTGCCGTCGGCGATCAACTCCAGCATCACGCGGTCATCGGCCAGAAACGTCTCCAGCGCACCGGGCGACCGGAACGCGCCCGACTTCGTCGTGCTCGACATACAGTTGAACGCATGCGTCGCATGGCACAGACCGCGGTCGACGGCTGCGCGCGCCTGCTCGTAGCTGGCCGCCGTGTGCCCGCCACTGGGCAGAATCTCCCGTTCCAAGAGCGCGTCGATGAGTTCGAATGCGCCGGGCAACTCCGGCGCCAGCGTCATCTGCGTGATCAAGCCGTCTCGGTCGAGCCACTGTCCGTACTCGACCGGGTTGGGTTTGTGAATGAACTCCGACGGCTGTGCCCCACCCCGTTCCTGCGAAATGTACGGCCCCTCGATGTGCGCCCCGAGGATTTGCGCGCCACCGAAATCGTGGCCCATCGCCTTCGATATCGCATCGAGCGCCGCGCCGATTCTCTCCGCAGAATGCGTGGTGGTGGTTGGCGTCATCGCCGTCGTTCCGCCCGACGCATGGAACTTGGCGATCTGCGCCAGCGACTCGATGCTGCCGTCCATCGTGTCGCGGCCGAGCGCGCCGTGCACGTGCATGTCCACGAAACCCGGCGCAACGAAACTCTCATGGGCGTCGATGACCTTGGCGTCCTCGGGCCAGAGCACTTGCGAAGTCGGCGCGACCTGTTTGATCTTGCCGCCCTCGACGACCACGCAATGATTCTCCAACACGCCGTGCGGTCCGACCACCCGACCGTTGATGATGACTATCATGCCCGCGCAGTATGGCGGCACCTTGTCCCCCAGACAAGCGCGAATGATTGGATTCTCGCGAGCGAGATTGTCGGAGATCTGTTTGTCGCCGCCCTTGTTCGTCAGTGGACTCAATCATCGCGGTGGCTCCGTCGCACGCGGTACAGCCGTTCGGTGAAGCCGCCTTCCTTCTCAAAGGCGGCGGCTTGCGCCGCCAACTGCCGGTCGAGGAGGTAGCAGCACAAGTTCAGCAGGGAGAGCGCGGCATTGGCCACCAACTCCTCAGACCTCGGCACCGGCGGACACGGACGCTCACCGACCGTCACCGGTTTGTCCGTCCGTGCTCGTCCGCGAGTGGCCGTGGCCGTCTTCGCTCTCTGGCGCTCATCTTCCACCCACGCACGAACCTTCTCCAGCGTGGCACAGCGCTTCGCCTTGAAGCGCATCAGCGCCGGATGTGCCGGCGCCCACATTTCCAGCCCGCGCTGACGCAGGAAATCTTCGTAATCCAGCCGCAGTTCTTCGAGGCTGGCGCGAGCCACGTTCGTGAGTTTGAGCTCGGTTTTCTTCGACGTGCCCGATGCCTGGCTGCTCTCGGCGATATTCTGCACGCCCGATCGGGCGGCCTGCACCATCTGATCGTGCGTCCGGCTGCGCTTATTGATGTAGCGATCGCAGAACCGAACCGTCACGTCATAAACCAACTGCGCCACACGGAAACCCTTCAGCCGCCGATAGCCACCGTGCAATGGAATCAGTTTTTCGGGTTCAGACATCATTTGAGATATGTGTTGATTGCATACCCCTCCCGCGTCAGGCGCATCGTGACGGCGCCGGTGTCGTCGGTGCGGTAGAGGGCGATGCCGCGCTGCGCGACCCGGTCACGCAAAGCCGGCTCGGGATACCGGTTGCTCGGGCGCAAACCCACCACTTGCACGACCGCTTCGGGCCGGACCGCGTCGAGGAACTCGCCCGTGCACGATGTCTCCCTGCCGTGCTGGCCTTTGACGATCACCTGCGCCCGGAGGTCCGGAAAATCCTTCACGAGCCGTTTCTCGACCGTTTCGCCTACGTCAGACATGTACAGCACACGCGTTGGACCGAACTCGATTGCCAACACGACCGCGTTGTCGTCGCTCCGATTGGACGCCGGGCCTGGCGGCGGATTCAACACCCGGACGTGCACGCCGCGGCCAAACTGCAGTTCATTGCCGGCTTTCACGACGCGGAGTGAAACGCCACGGGCTTTCATGGCTCCGAGCCACTGCCCGTAGTACTTCGAATGCGAGTGAAGCCCGTTGTAGATCGCTACCCGCGTCGGCACCTCGTGTGCCACGACGGCCAGTCCCGCCGCGTGCGCCTTGTCGCCACGCGTCAGCACCATCGCCGCCAAGCGGTCGACGCCCTGCGCTCGCAAGAACGGAACGATCACACGCGCTCCGCTCCAATCACTGCCCCCGTCGATCAGCACATCACCATATTCACCAGCGCCATCGAGGAACATCGACATCCCGTCGTTCAGCGCGAGCACGGTGAGGTCGACTTTGTCAGCGCGGCTACTGTTCAGGAACAGCGCCACGCCAACGATCGGCGCCGCCATCGCGACCGCCAAGTGGTGCCGTGGCGCACCCAGGCGCCGGCTCAGCAACAGCATACCCAGTCCGTAATACCCGCACGTGGCCCACAGCGGCGGCGCCTGAACAAACCAGTGGCCGACCGGGACGCCGCTTAGCCATTCGACACCGCGAATCATCGCGCTCAGGAGGAAGAAGTTCGCGTTGTTCAGCGTGAGCGTCAGCCACGGCCACACGGGAAACGCCAAGAGCGACAGCATACCCAGGGCGATGATGAACCCGAGCAGCGGGACGACCAGCAGGTTCGCCACAACGCTGATCGGGGTGAACACGTGGAAGTATGTCGCCATCAGCGGCAACAACCCTGCCCACACCGCCAGCGAGGCGCTCACCAACCGCACCCACCAAATTGCGGCTGGTTCGACCGCCTGTCGCCACCGCGGCACGAACGATCGTGGCAAGAACGGATCGGGCGCGATCACGGTTCGGAGCCGGACCTCGATCCGTGGCGACAACGTCAGCAAACTCAACACGGCGGCGAACGACAACACAAACCCGCCGTCGAACAGTTGCGACGGATCCACAACCAGAATGACGAGCGCCGCGGCCGCCAACGTGTTAAGCGAGTCCGCAGGCCGTACCAACATCCAAGCGACGAGCCACGCGCACGCCATGACCAGCGCCCGCACGGCGCCCGGCCGGGCACCCGTTGCGAATACGTAAACGATCAGCAACGGAATGGCCGCCAGCCCGCACCAACGTCGCGGGATCCGCAACAACCGAAGAACGACCAACACCACCGCCGTGACGAGTCCCACGTGCAGTCCCGAGATGGCGAACACGTGGAACACGCCGGTGCGCTGAAAACCGGCGTATGTGTCGGGCGGAATCTCCGAGCGTTCACCGATGACCATCCCCGCCAGCACGCCCGCCAATTTCGGTTCATCTTCCAGTCCCAGTCGCAGGGCGCGCTCCAGGTATTCGCGTAGCCCGAGCGAAACCGCGAGGACGGAATTGCCGCGACCGTGGGCATCGACCGACACGCCATCCTTCTGAAGAATTGTGGCGGCGAAATGCATCCCGCGGTGGGCCAACCAGGCGCGCCAGTCGAACGCGCCGGGATTGGCCACCGGCAGCGGCACGCGCAACACCGCCGCGAGCGTGACACAATCGCCATAACGCAGAGGCTCGACCGGGGTTGACTGGCTGCCGGTGGCGAACACAAAAATGCGGCCACTTGTGGGCCGCCATTGCCCGTCTTGTTGCAGCGCGGACAATTCGAGTTCGAAGCGCAGCCGCTCGGCTCCGCCGTCGTTCGCGGCCTCCTCCCGATAGCCGGTATCGGTGACAATCACGCCGCGCAGGATCGCATTTTGGTCGCGCGGCCCGAGCAGCCGCGTGATGTCGATTGGCGAAGAAATCGTGGACGTCCGCCGGATCCCGAGGATCCCCGCGGCGAAGACCGTCGCGAACAGTGCGACAACCCCAAAACGTGTTCGATACAACAACAAGAAAGCGGCGAGTAAACACGCCACCAAACAGAACAACATCGTCACCGGCCAATTGGTCAGTGACCCCATCCAAATCCCCGAGGCAAACGTGACCACGAGCCCCGTGAGCGGACGTTTCATTTGTCAGGCGTCAGGTTTACATGCGTCAGCAATCGTTCAGCCGAGATAAGGAGTTTTCACTCCAACGGGGGAGACGAATTCCGGACCGGCAAAGAATCGACGGGGAAACTTTCCCGGGGATTTTACGGGCAAAAGCCTTCGGGCGCAATGAAACAAATCGACGCGTTCGGTGCGTCAGGCGCATTCGAGCACTGAGCCGGATTGTAGCCGCGAGCCGGCTCGCGGCTACAACCCCGGTGACAAGAGCGGCAGGCCTCCTGAGAAGCCTCAAATCTTCAGCGCAGCATGCTTCCCCAATCGGATCGAGCCGCGAATGGCTTTCGTAACGAAACGCTTGGCGCGACGGACCGACTCCGCGAGGCGGTAACCGAGCGCCAGATTTGCGGCAATCGCGGCGGAGAACGTACAGCCGGCCCCATGCGGTTTCACATTGCGGACGAGCGGCCCGCTGAACTGGCGAAGTTCTCGGCCGTCGTACAACACATCCACCGCGCGGCGGACGCCGGGCAAGTGTCCGCCCTTTACGAGGAACGGAACGCCGAACCGCCCGGCCAGAGCCCGGGCCGCCTCACCAAGATCGTCCAGCGTATGGATCGAACGTTGCCATAAGACTTCGGCCTCGGCGAGATTGGGGGTGACGAGCGCGGCCCGCGGGAGAAGCTGCGTCTTGAGAGCCGCGATGGCATCCTTCCTGAGCAACAACGCCCCGCTGGTGGCCACCATCACGGGATCGACGACCAACTTGCGGAACTTGCGCCGCGCGAAGCCGTCTACCACCGTTTCGATGATCGCCGCGTCGTAGAGCATGCCTGTTTTTGCGCCGCCGACGGGAAACGCCTCGAACACGCGGCCCATTTGTTCAGCAACGATGCGCGGCTCAATCGCCTGCACGGCGCTGACCCGTTTCGGGTTCTGAGCGGTGACACAGGTGATGACGCTCGTGCCAAACACCCGGTGCGCGCGGAAGGTTTTCAGGTCGGCCTGAATTCCCGCGCCGCCGCCGCTATCGGATCCAGCGACGGTGAGCGCGACGGTTGTGGTATTGCGCCGTTTCAACCCGGTCACCGGCCCCGATGTTACCGCGCGGGTCGAGGATTGCAATCCCGCGAAACCTCAGAGCCGGGCGAGGACGCTGCGGTTGACCTCGGCGACCTTCTCCGCACCGCAGAGGATCTCGACCAGACGGAAGGCGAATTCCATGGCGGTGCCCGCCGCCTGACTGGTGACGACGGGACCGTCGACGACAACGCGCTCGTCGGAGATGTTTGTGGCGGCGGCTACCTCCGTGCGCACGCTGGGATGGCTGGTGGCCGTACGGCCCCGCAGCATGCCATAAGCCGCGAGCACGGTCGGCGCGGCACAAATGGCGGCGATCCGCCCGTTCCTGGCCTGGATTCTTTCGATCAATTTCCGAATCCGTCCGTCGTTGCGCAGATGGGTCGCGCCCGGTTGGCCGCCGGGCAACACGATCATGTCGAAATCTTCGGCGCGCACGTCGTCCAAGCTGCAATCCGGCAGGTGCTTCGTTTTCCGCGAGGCTTCAATCGGGCCGGGCTGTGTTCCGGCCACAACCACATCGACGCCGGCGCGGCGCAGGATGTCGACGACCGTGATGGCTTCAATTTCCTCGAAACCCGGCGCCAGAGGGACAAGCACTTTGCTCATGGCACACCAATTCCCACATTCACTTGGCGGGTTCGGTCCCGGCGGCCGGCTCGGCCGGCGTGGGCTGGGCGATTCCGTAAGCTTTGATCCGCTGAACCAGGACCTGCCCCTCTTTATCGGTGTAGACCCGCAGGGCGATGGTCTCCCCGGGTTTGAGTCCGTCCGGAGTGATTTTCTCTTTCCCGCGGAAGATGTAGGTGTCGGCGGTGTAAGTGAAAGTTCGGAGGTCGTCCTTAATCTTGAGCTTGAGTTGATGCCGAAGCAGATCGACCGAGTCGAGGACGCCTTTTGCAAACGGCAGTTGGGTCCGGTGCAGTTTCGCTTCCTCGCGGGCGTCTTCCGGAGATGAGTTCGTCGTCACCTGGCCGAACGAACCCGCGACCGCCGTAAGAGCAATCGCCGCGACGGCAACGGGAACGATTACGGAGTGGATGAATCGCCGCGCCGCGTTCATGGGCGCTACCGAGAGCATGTTACTTGGGGGTGACGCCGGGAGGGGTTGGGTTCGCGCTGGGTTCTCTCACCGGCGCGGTGATCTGTTTGAAATCGGGCCGGGGCGGCGCGGAACCCTTGAGCGTGGTTGGCGGCGCGACCATCTGCGGGATTTGCCGCAGGATGGCGTTACCGGTCTTGGTGTCGATTTCGAACACGAGGGTGGTATTGCCGACCTGGATCTTGTCGCCGGTGGCCAGCGTGCATTCGAACACCCGCGCGCCGTTGCGGTAGGTGCCGTTGGTCGACCCGAGGTCTTTGAGCGTGAACCGATTGTTGACGTAGTTGACTCCGCAGTGGACGCGGGAGATGAACGCATCGCGCACGGAGATCTCGGACTCCGGCAGCCGGCCGACGATCAACGGTTTGCTCCCAAACTCCAAGGATTTCTCGGTGCCGTCGGGCCGCTTATGAATCAGCAAGGGCATGGTCGGATAATCGGTCGCGGATCTCGTCTCGCTGCGCCCTATATTCAGCATCAGCGAGCACGGGCGTCAAGCCTTCAGTGAACAGGGGTTCTGCCAACTCGACCCAACTCTTGCAGCCACCGTACGACTCGCGCAGCGGCAACCGCACCGGCGACGGCCGGCGATAGACCCGCACCAGCAAGGCGTGCAGGCCGGGCTCGCGTCCGAACTGGAACCGGTCCCGCAGGACCTGCTCGGTCCAGATGTGGCGGCCCTGCAGCCGCGGGAGCAAGGTTGGCTCGCCGATCTTCACCACGGAATCGACAACCGCGTAGTATTCGACGTCCACGGCATCCTGTCCGGCCGTCGCGGCAATCTCGCGCAAGGCCGGCCGCTTGGAAGGAATCACCGAACTCGCGGCTTCATGGTACTGGGTCGGAAACAGCCAGAACTCGCCGTGATCGGCGTGAAACCGGCCCCGCTCCTCGCGGATGCCGCCCTTGCGGAGAATCAGGATCTGCTCGCCCCGTCCCAGCGCGTCGACGACGACAGCCCATTCCTTGAATGCGATGTTGGAACTGCGTTGCATGGCCCGTGCAATACTTAGCGCATCACCGGCAACGTGTCTACCCGGAAAAACCCGGCTTGTCTCCAATCAAAGACCGGCTTATAAGAAACCACGTCGAGGGCTCGCAGCAATCAGCATGAACTACCGCACTTTGAAGGGTACAGACCGCAAGGTCTCCGAGGTCGGCTTCGGCGTGTGGACCGTCGGCACGAAGATGTGGGGCGTGCCCGACGAAGATTGCGACACAGGCATCCGTCTTCTCCGGCAGGCGTTGGACCTCGGGATCAACTTCTTCGATACGGCCGACGTTTACGGCGACGGCAAAGGAGAAACCCTGCTGGCCCAAGCGTTTGAGGGACGACGCGACGAGATCGTGATCGCCACGAAGTTCGGGTACGACTTCTACAATCATCCCGGCGTCCAGCCGGGGCAGCGCGAGCGACCACACAACTGGTCGCCGGAATTCATCCGCGCGGCATGCGAGAAGAGCCTCACGCGGCTGAAGACCGACCACGTCGACTTCTACCAGTTGCACAACCCGCGCCTGGACACGATCGGCCGTGACGATGTGTTCGCCGCGTTACACCAGCTCCGTGACGATGGGAAGATCCTGGCATTCGGCGCGGCCCTCGGGCCGGCGATCGACCGCCGCCAGATCGCCGAAGGCATCGCGATGTTGCGGGAACGCGGCGGGCACGTGCAGATCATCTACAATCTGTTCGAGCAAATGCTGGGAGAGGCGATCTTTCCCGTGGCCCGCGCCTGCGATCTCTGCGTGTTCACGCGCGTGCCGCACTGTTCGGGCTTGCTCGAGGGTCAATATAGCGAAACGACCGCCTTCGGAAAGGACGACCACCGCAGCTTCCGCGTGGCGGACGACGAAAAACGCAAGGCGTGGCTGCTCGACGGACTGAAAAAGGTCGATCAAATCGCGTTCCTAGTGAAGGACACTGGCCGCACGCTGGGCCAGGCCGCGATCAAATTCATCCTCGCCGAACCGAGCGTGTCTTCGGTGCTGCCAAATATCTACGGCGAAGCGCAGCTTCGCGAATTCGCCGCCGCCGCTGACACACCCAACCTGACCGAGGCAGAATTGGGCCTGCTGGCCGAGTTGCACGCGAAGAACTACGGACTCATACCGGCCGCGTAGGCGCGACGGCGCGACCGCGCCGTGCGGCTCACCTCGCAGCGGGTGCCGGGGACGGCGTCTTGGCAAGCTGTTTTTGCCGCTTCTTCAGCCGCTTGAGATAGCGCAGGCGGCGACGTTTTTTCTCGTGTTTGTTGTATTGCTGGCTCATCCGAGGTTTCTCTTGGGTTTTTTCAGGAAGTTGACAATTTGCTTCTTGGCATTCGTTACGATTGGGTCTCCGTGGGCAAAGGTAACGGTCTTGAAATTCAGCTCCAAGACCTTGGGCAGAGACTGGAGAGCCTGTTTCCGGTCCTCGATATACGGCTCGGGCAACAGCGCCAATCCTTTCCCCCTCGCATTCAGCAGCATGTCACCCATCATCACAATGCCGCCGCTGAGCTTCGAATAGAACGCCGTCTCGCTCGCGGAACTGCCGGGCAGGTAAATGGCCCGCACCCCACCCGGCAACCGTTCGCCGTCCAAGACCAGCACATCGATCTTCGTGTCGCAATCGGCCCGGGCCTTCTCGTGGGCGTAAACCTGGATCTCGTACTGTTTGCGAAACCAATCGGCATCGCGGTCGTGGTGGTCGTTGGTGAGGAAGATGCCGATGGGTTCACCGAGCGCTTCGAGTTCTTTGAGGATGGCCGGGGCCGGCTTCAGCGGGTCGATGAACACCACGCCCTCGGCGGTCTTGAGCGCGTAACTATTGAAATCGACCTTCCACTGCGCGTGAAAGCTCGCCCAGCCGTAGAGATTCCTGACGACTTCCCTCACCTTGGTTGCCGGCTTCAACTCCATAGGATGCCCCTGAACACAGTTCCCGTTCGCTGATTTGTGGAACCATTGCGTGGTTCGACAACGGCCCCCAGTGTACCCGGCGCGTCCGCCGCGCGCAAGCCCTGTTCGCTGTCAATCCAAGGCCGGGGCGGTGATACAGGTCAGATCCCCCAGCACCTGGCACTGACAACTGAGCCGCCGGCTGCCGGGTTGTCCCCGGAGACGGAAGCGTTCCCGCCAGGTCCGCGGCGAAAGGTTTTCGGTTCCTTCGACCACTTCCATCACGCATTTGGCGCACAGGCCGTTCCCGTGACAGTTGAGCTTTTGCCAGATTCCCCGGTACACCGCGACTCCGTTCAGTTGTGCCACCTTCCGCAGGTTCGCGTACTGACCGCAATCCACCGTCTTCGCCTCGTTCAGGAACTCAACCGTCGGCATAAATCTCCTTCGCGTGATTCACCGACAACGCAGACCGCGCTGTCCCCAACCTTGCCGCACATCTATACAGGAAACGCGTGGCGTCTGCAACGATTTCGGTCGCCCGGCTACCGCCGATCCGGCAAGAGCGCGCGGCGGTCGAACTCTTCGAAGACGGCCGCAAACCCGGGCGCAAACTCATCGGGGTGCGCGGCGAGCGCCGCACGGATCTGGGCCAACGGCCAGAACGCGCCGGACTCGATCTCCGCGGGGTTGATCCGCGGTTCGTCGCCGGTCTGCAGGCTGTAAGTCCAAACGAACTCCCAGCCCGTTTGCTCGCAGGCTTCAATCTGGAAATGCTTCTGAAGCCGGCCCCGCACGATTGTCAGACCCAGTTCCTCCTGCAACTCACGAACGGCGCAGTCGTCGTACGCCTCGCCGCGGCCGAGGTGACCCGAAGCGCTGGAGTCATAGCGGCCCGGAAACGTGTCTTTGGTCGCCGAACGTTTTTGGAGATAGACCTCGCTGCGGTCGTTGAAGACAAGCACGTGGACCGCGCGGTGCCGTAAGTGACGCGCATGGACTTCGGCCCGGGGCGCCTGGCCGATGACCCGATCCGATTCGTCCACCACGTCGAAAACTTCGTCCGGCCGTTGCACGAGAACATGAAACCACAATCGCGGGAAAAAGAAAGCCCCCCGCGGGCGGGGGGCTCTCGCTTGTATCGCTCTAAACCCTGTTAGAACTTGACGTTGACCTCGCCACGGACTTCGTGAGCGACGGCATCCGACGGGCCATTGTGGAAGGCCCCTTCGGGGATGAACATGCCATAAACCAACTGCAGGCGGACATCCTTGCTGTAGTCGTAGCCGAGGATGCTGTCGATTTCCCAACCGACGTCGCTGCTGTTGGCTTTCGGCACGTAGCCCAGCCCACCGAAGTCGACGTTCGCATTGCTGCCAACCGCGGTGTCCTTATCCACCTTCATGTAGTAGTAGCCTTGAAGTGACAGCGTGGTGTTCTCGTAGGGCTTGATGGAAGCGCCCAGGTTGAAGATGTGGATATTCGCCAACGCAGGCGCGAACAGATAGCCGTTGTAACCATCAGCGTAATCAAACCACGGCCGGAATGTATTGCGGCCATGCTCGCCACCACCTGTGGCGAATATGTAGTTGGCGTTAAGCACCGGCGCCAACTGGACATTCTTGATGGCGAAGCGGCCGCCAGCATTGACCAACCAAGCGCTGATCTTATTGCCGTCAGCCGTGCCGTCCTGACCCAGTTCATACGCACCTTCAATCCAGGTGTTCAGACCCTCCGTCAGGTTCATGTCAGTGCGAAGGCCGATGATCATCGGCGATTCCGAGTTGGAAGCAATGGGTGGCACACGGGTACTGCTGATCGGGCCACTCGAGCCCTGGGCGACCCAACCGAAGTAGGCCTCGACGTCCTTGATCGCCGAATCGCTCAGTTCATAGCGCGCGTTGATAAACAGCAGATCGGCCGAGCCCGCGTGGGAACTGGTCGCGCCGAAAGTCTGATTGTTCACCAACTCGGCCCCCACAATGTCGATCGTCAGCGGGTAGTAATCCAGAACCAGCCGAGCCGCATCGTAGTTGTACTCCTGCTCGACGCTGCTGATGATCAACCCACGGCCATAATGCAGGTATTGACGGCCCAGTTTCAATGTGGCTGCCGTATAGAACAGTTCATTGAACTGGACGTAGGCCTCATCAATGCCGAGGTCCCAAGCGCGGTTGATATTCCCATCGAAGGCGGCATGGCCCGCACCAGACTCATTGTGCACAGCCTCGTCGTCACCTCCCCACAGGCTCTCGGCCTTCAGAGTGACCACCACCAACACATGGTCTTCGAGGTCGGCCTCGACTGATACGCGCGTCCGTTGCGAGATGAACGACGTATCACCCTTCACCTGGTCACCCGCGATGTCCCCACCCGTTTCGTTCAAGTAGTACCCGCGGATGCGAATATCACCGCTCAACCGGATATTTTGCACGTCGGCAAATGTGTTGACAGCCAGCCCCCCCCAAGCAACCAGCGCAACCACTAGCCATAGTTTCTTCACTGTGTCCTCCTTTGTTGTTTGCGTTTGCTGCGCGCCAAAGTACAAATCTTTGATTCTCAATCTGCTGGAGCCAGACACACTTCGACAGCAATCCTCCCCCCTACCCATCACGAATTGCCATCCTGAAGTAGTTCTGGCACTACCCCCTCCTTTTTGCTTAGGCGCCGAGTATAGGCTCGACCAAAAACGTGTCAAGCCCCAAAACCACCCTGCCAAACCCGGCTACAATTTTGTACATATCCTCAAATTCGCCGCGCCATTCACGACCGCACCAATACAGAATGGCCGCCATGCGATGTGCGATCAGCGCAATGATTCCCTCTCCTCCACCATGAAACTATAAGATGGAGGCCCCGAGGCTCTCACAGCACGATGCGATCGAATCTGCCGTCTGCAAGCTAATCCGCCCCATGCGCACGAGTGCCGTCAAGTATCTCCCCAGCACCTCGCACTCGGTTCTCGCGGCGAAGGCATTCCGACGCGCTATCCCCCTGCCGATGGTTGCCACCTGTCGCTCCAGCCTCAGGGTCTGACTGCGACTGAGGCCCAAAGCGTCCACTTGCGCCAGAAGATCGTCAGCGCTTGAGCAGCCTCCCGCGGCTTGCCCACATGACTGAACGATGCTTGAGATGCCTGCGCCCGTGCCCGTCCCGTCGCTGTCCGTCTCAACGAATTGGCCGTGCGAGGTACGCGCGTAGTCCTGCATGATGGCTTTAACCTCAGCGATTTCACCCGAGGTTGGCACGTAAATCGCCGACACCAGAACACCGGCGTGAGCGGCGGCCACGGCCACCTGGTGCGCATGGACGTCGCTCACGCCGAGTGTGAACGCGTCATTGCATTCGCCCGGTTCCGCATCCGTAATCAAAACAGCGATCTTGATGCACCTCGACCGGAAGGCTCCAAACGGCCCGTCCTCCGCTACCACGCTGCACGATTCGTCCGCTGCCCCAGTCACGGCGTACTGAAGCGCCTCGTCCGAAGACTCGGGTATCCCGTTCCCTCCGCCCGCAAAGAGACCTTCAATAGCGGATTGGACGAGGGAAACGTCATTTGTAAGCGGTTGATTCACCACCACGTTGTCGTTCGGGAAGGTAACCAACCCCATTCGCAGTTTGCCACCAGACGCGTTGAGCGCATTGGTGATAATTGTCGGCAGTTCGTCTTGTATGTTGCCAAGTGCTCCGCCCATGCTTCCCGTGTCGTCCACGACAAAGGCCACATCCATGCATCCGCATCCCGCCATGGCCCCACGCACCGACACAAAGAGGCCGGCAACAGCCAACAGCACCGCGACCAGAACCCTTACGTAGGTAAGTGGTCTTCCCCCCATGATCGCCATGGCGCATCTTTGCTCAATGCTCTTCGCCGGAAGTTTCATTGACCAATCCTCCTTTGTTAGTTGTTCAACCGAGGCCCGTGATTCTCCTTAAAGGCACCCGGCAGTCCCGTCCAGACAACCCCGCACCACTAAAATCTTGAACGGCTCAACCCGATTTCGGGCGAAGTATAGGTACACCCCCAGAAGTGTCAACTTCGAACTTATGCATTCGGCGCTTGGACGGACCCGGGCTCTATCGCGGTTGCCGGTGCTACCAGACATGCGCACCCCAACCGGTTCCCAAGAGGGCTAAACCTCCCTGTCCTTACTTGGTCCATTATTGGTTACGGCTGCTTGGGAGCAACAGGAGCATTCGTTGACGGATAAGACGGCCAATTTGAAATTGGCGGTTGCTGTGCCGCTTCTTTCCCCGGCGAAGCTGTCGCTGGCAGCTCCCTCTTGAGCACCACCCACCGCAAGTAGGCCTCAGTTCTCCACGGCGACCCCGGTCCTGCCGCCAATATCTCCTCATAGAGCTGACGGGCCTCTTTCAGCTGACCCGATGCTTCCAGACAGCGTGCCATTCCCATCTTGGCCGCGGAAGCTATGAAACTGGTTGGGCCAGACTCCACAATCTGGGAGTATAATCCCTTTGCAGCCTCAAAGTTTCCTTGGGCCTCTTGGACGGCAGCCAATCCCAATCGAGCAGATTCTGACAGAGGATTCGATGGAAATTCCTTGAGTATCCTCTCGTAAGTGCTTGCCGCTTCAGCATATCTGCCTTCACGGTATTGCATCTCGCTCAGGCGTGATAGCGCCTCCAGAGCCGCGTCCGTTCCCTGGAACTCGCGGGCTACCTGTTCCAACGACGATGGATCGGTCGCCTTCGCCAGACTGTCCGCGGCCAGCTCCATCTGCTGATTTGACCGGTACTGCCAAAACAGTACCCCTCCACCGAATACCACCACTGCCAGCACGCCGATGATGATCTTCTTGCTGTTCTCTGCCCAAAACGTCTCGAAGTCGAACTGATCTGTTATCCGTAAGTTGTTCTGTGCTTCCTGTGCCATAAGTCTCCGTAAAACAGTTGGGTCATTCTTCTGAAAACCGACACAAAGCGCAAGCCCGAATCCGCCGTCAGTTCCTGCTTCGCTGCGCCGTCCGCCACTCGCGCCAAACCAACCGGAAAAAAGCCATGTCCTCCACCAAATATCGGCGCCACATCCGCCGTGGTTCCTGCGCCAGACGGAACAACCATTCTAACCCCCATTTCTGCATCCACCGCGGCGCGCGCTTCACCCGTCCAGCTACCACATCGAACGTTCCTCCAACTCCCATCACAAATGGAACGCTAAGCTCCTGCTTCCACGTGGCTAAGAACAATTCCTTCTTGGGCGAACTCATGGCCACAAAAAGGATCTCCGGCCGCGCCCGTCGAATTGCGTCAACTACATCCCGTTCCTCATCCGGCTGCCAATATCCATTCCTCCAACCCGCTATTTGCAGGCTCGGATGTTTCACCTGCAAAATGTTCACCACGCGCTCGACAACCTCCTGTCGAGCGCCCAGAAAAAACAGCCGATGTCCCCGCTGCGCGCATCTCTCGACCAGACTGCCAAACAAATCTACGCCCGTAACCCTTTCCTTGATTGGCTGTTGCAGAATCCTGGAAGCCCAAATGATCGGCTGTCCGTCCGCGCTAATCAGGTCACAACTCAGTACTGCCTTGCGAAGCTCCGGGTCAGTTTGAAGTTTGACAATTTTGTCCACATTGACGACCACGTGCTGGTGTGTCGCTCCATTCCGAATCATCTCTTCGATGCGGTCGAGCGTTTCACTGAGGGTGAGATTATCAATCGGCACCCCAAACAGCATGACCTTATGTGCCGGTGCAGTCTTCACTTCTTGGGTCGATGTTCGAGCAAACATTGCACGATACGCTCCGCTGCCCTGCCATCCCAGAACTTCGGGACGCGCCCCGTTTTGCCGCGGCCTTCGAGTATATGCCGCGCCTCGGCGACGATCTTCGCGTGACTGGTGCCGACAAGCGTGTTGGTGCCCTCTGTAATCGTGATGGGTCGCTCGGTATTTTCACGAATCGTCAAACAAGGCGTTCCCAGCACGGTCGTTTCCTCCTGCATGCCTCCCGAATCGGTGAGCACCAGTTTGGCGTTCGCCATCAAGCACAGCGAGTCGAGGTAGCCGATGGGTTCAACCAGTCTCAGGTTCTCCCACCGCTGAAGCTCGTCCCAATAACCGAATTGTTTCAAGCGATTTACCGTGCGTGGATGCGCGGGAAACACAAGCGGCAACTTCTTTTGGACCACGTCCAGTGCGGACAGGATCTCCGCCAGAGTTTCTTTCGAATCCACGTTGCTCGGCCGATGGAGCGTGACGAACCCAAATTCACCGTCCAACCGGAGCCGCCGGCGCACGTCGGACTTCAGGCCTGCCTCCTTGAGTTGCAGCAACGTGTCGATCATCACGTTGCCGACGAAGAAAATCTTGCCTCGGGACACGCCTTCGTGCCGCAAGTTCTCGTCGGCATCCGGGCTGGTGGTGAAACAATAATCCGCCAGCGCGTCGGTCACCAGGCGGTTGATTTCCTCCGGCATCGTCCGGTCGAAACTGCGCAAGCCCGCCTCGATGTGCGCCACGGGAACGCACAGCTTCGCCGCCACGATCGCCGCCGCCATCGTCGAGTTCACATCGCCGACCACGACGACGAGATCGGCCGGCGTCTTCGTGAGGAACTTCTCCAACTCGACCATGACCTTGGCCGTTTGTTCCGAATGCGTGCCCGAGCCGACGCCGAGATACACATCGGGCTCCGGCAGGTGAAGCTGCTCGAAGAACTGTTGCGACATGTTGTCGTCGTAATGCTGGCCGGTGTGCACGAGCACGGGCTCAAAGTCGGCCGGATGCTTGCGGTACTCCGGCATCAACGGCGCAATCTTCATAAAATTGGGCCGCGCTCCAACGACGTTAACGACGCGCAGTTTCATTGACCTCGATCAGTTTCTTCAACGCGCAATACATCCAGGCTTGCGACCACCGCATGTAGCAAATGCGATTGGTCAGCATTCGTCCCCGTTGATACCAAAAGAACCCCCGTTCATCCCACATGTTTTTCAGCGCCCACCGTGCCACCCGGTTCGCTCTTCCCGTATCCCCAAACGCCAAGTAGGTCAGAATCCCTTGGGCACAACAATGAATGTCCATCGGATACGTGCGGTTGTGATAATACCGCGGCCCGCCGTCGGCCAACCAGAACGTTCTGTCCCAGTACTCGAACCCGCGTCGGGCGGCATCCTCGAAGTCCGGGTCGCCCGTGGCCTGCTGATATTCGCGCAACGCCACGAGGTTGTACCCCGTGTGGAAATTGTCGATCCATCGCTGATTCTCGGCTTCGCCGTACCACCAGGAGCCGTCCGTCCGCTGCCGGCGCACCGAGAACTCCAGGCAATCCCGTCGCCCCAACAGCGCCGCGCCCATCAGGTTGACGTTGTGGACTTGCGTGTCTGACCGGGCGACGTAGCGAACCCAATGCTCGCCGCCACGTTCGGTCACCAGACTCTCCACGAAGGTCGCGTCGACGGGACGTCGGAACTGCCGATAGGCCTTCAACGCCAGCACCGTGCAAATCAGGTTCGGCGCGCCGGGTGGCGCGTAAAAGGCCCGCGACTGCCAGCCAAACGGATAGCCCCAACCGCCTGCAGCCGTGCGCAGCTTCGCCAGCACGTCGAGCAACCGTTCGTCGCCGCTGCCCATCGCGAACAGTGCCACCGCCGTGGAATTCAACTGCGGCTCGATTCCACACAATGGACGGATATTGATGGGGCTTCGCCGGTGGAACTGCGTCCAGGCCTGCCGCAGCGCCTTGCCCGGCAACCGCCGCGCCAGTGGCGCGTTCAAGCCATCATACGGGTCGTAGCCGCGCCAGTCGCGCGCGGAACAGAATTCGTGGAGCCGTTGCCAGACGCGACGCAGAGATGCGCGCTCGTTCGGGCCCGCGCTGAGATCCGCCGAAGCGTTCATTCGCAAATTAGAGCTCGGCCGTCTGTCCTGTCCGAAGCGATCGCAAAACGGCAAACGTCGCCTGCGTGCTGGCAATGATTTCCTCCAACGGGATCGGCAGCGGGCCGCCGCTCTTCGCCGCCTCAACAAATCGCCGTACCTCCTCGGACTGTCCCTTGTCGCGGAAATCCGAGACGATCAGATTCTTCCCACCGCCAAACGCCTCGAAATATTCCTTGGCCAGCGATGCGTCGGCCACATCGAAATAGTCAATCGAGCCGACCGAGCCGTCAGCGAACCGCAGGGCCACCTGCACATTGTCGCCACCAAATCCCTGGGCAAACACGGAGACCGGACGGGCCTGCGCGGCGAACTGGAGGAAATCGACAAAGTGGCAGACCTCGCCGAGGATCCGTCCCCCGCCCACCTCGGGATCCGCCGCCCAATGTTCGTGCGGCAACGGTGCGACGCTCACCCGGTACCGCATCACCCGCGGCCCCGGGATCTCGCGCGCTTTCCCGGCGAACGGCGCAAACCGGCGGTTGAACCCGACCATGAGTCGGGCATTACCCGTTTCGCGAACGACTTTCAGAATCTCGTCGAGCTGTTCTTCGCGCAGGCACAACGGTTTCTCGCAAAACACGGTTTTACCCGCGCGCAACGCCTCGCACACCACCGGCGCATGCAGGTCATGCCGAGTCGCGATGAGCACCGTGTTGATGGACTTGTCGGCGATCACGGCCCGCCAATCCGTTGTGGACGATTCGAACCCAAATTTCTCGCGGGCCTTCTCCGCCTTCACGCCGGTGGCCGTGCACACTGCGCGCAACGTCACGTCGGCATTCGCCTTGAACTGCGGCAGCAACACCCCCTGCGCGTAATTGCCGGCGCCGATCACGCCGAGGACGATGGATTTGCAGGCCGAGCCTCCCGATTGCCCATGCCAACGCGCCATGCTGGGTTCTTGTGCGGTGTATTTCAGCAACACGCCCACAACGCGCTCGCCCGTTTTTCCCGTGATCAATTCGTAGGCTTTGGGCGCGTCGTCGATGGAAAACGTGTGGGTAATCAGCGCGCCAACGTCCACGCGGCCCGACGCCAGCAGTTCCAGGAACGCCTCCATGTTCCGTTGTTCCGTCCAGCGAACGTACCCAATCGGATAATCCAACCCCTTCTCCTCGTACAACGGATCGTAGCGTCCCGGCCCGTAGCTGCGGGAGAACCGGAAATCCAGTTCCTTGTGGTAAAAGAGATCGCGGGGCACTTCCATGCCGGTCACGCCGACCATGACGATGCGCCCGCGGTCGCGGCAAATCCTGGCGGCCAATTGGATGGGCTCGTTCGTTTCCGTCGACGCCGTGATAATGGCCGCGTCCACGCCAAACTCATTCGTTAGCCGGGCCGCGAGGCGCTCCACATCGTCGCCCGGCACCACGGCAACTGCGTCGCAACCGCATTGCCGGGCCAGGGCGCACGCCGCATCGCTCAGGTCAATGCCCAACACGCGACAGCCGGCTGCTCGGGCAATTTGCATCGTCAATTGTCCCACCAAACCCAACCCAACGACAGCCACCGTTTCGCCCAGACGCGCTCCCGACTGGCGCATGCCTTGCAGGGCGATCGCCCCAAGAGTGGTGAACGACGCGTTGTTCGATTCGACGCCGTCGGGAATCTTCGCGCACAGGTTCTGCGGAACGCAGACCGTCTCGGCATGACTCGCGTGGTCCTGGCCCGCGCAGGCCACGCGGTCGCCCACGGAAAACCCGGTGACGCCCTCGCCGAGTTGCAGCACGGTACCGGCGGTGGAATACCCCAGCATCTTCCACTGATCGAGGCGGGATTGGACCTTGCGGATGGTGGCCGCGACGCCTTCGCGTTTCACGGTATCAAGCACCTGCCTGACGAGGTCGGGACGCGAGCGCGCCTTGCCGACGAGCGATTGCTGGGCGAGGCTGACCGTGGCGCGTTCCGTTCCCGCGCTGACCAGCGAAAACGCGTTGCGCACGAGCACGCAGCCCGGCGCCACCACCGGCGCGGGCACATCCACCAGCTTGATCTCGCCGGTCTTGAAATCTTGGACAAGTTGCTTCATGAAAGTGGAGCCGCCCCATCTCGGTCCATGAACGTCTCGAACCACAGTTCCAGCGTTACCAGCGCCCACAGGCGCAAAGCATAATCTTCGTACCCCTGCTCGTTGGCGTCGTAGATTGCCTTCACGGCATTGATGTCGACCAACCCGCGATCGCGGAAACGCTGTCCGAACAGCATATCATAGATCGGCCCGCGATAGTCTTTCTTGATCCACGCCCGCACCGGGCCGCTGAAGCCGGCTTTCTTGCGGGAAACGATCGCCGACGGCAGCCACGGGGCGACGGCCCGCTTGTAAACGCACTTTTGCTGACTCCCGCTGACCTTGTAGCGTCCGGGTAGCGCCATGACGCGCTCCACCAGCCGATAGTCCAGCAGCGGCTCGCGCACTTCGACTGAGGCGGCCATGCTGCATTTATCGGCATAGGCAAGGTTCAAACAGGGCAGGAACGTCTTGATGTCGAGATAGAGGATCCGATTGAGCAGTTCCATGCCCGCGGCCCGTCGGAGGTAACCCAGATGTTGGTCGTATACCTCCTCATATCCGACGCGGCGGCCCAACAGTCGCTGCAGTTCCTCGGGGGTGTAGTAAGACGAAAAGCCGAGGTAAGACTCCTCGAACGAGAAATGAGCGCTCCGCAAGAACTTCTTCAGATTTCGCAGCCGCGGTGACATCCGGTCGGCCCGGGAGATGTGCATCCGCGTCACGGCGCGCCCGATCGCACCCCGCAACACTGCCGGAGCCTTGCGGTACTGAATCGCCAGGCTGGTCGCCAGATGGCGCGGATAACCGCCAAACAACTCTTCGCCGCCAACCCCCATCAGCATCACGGTCGCCTTGCGCTTGGCAGCACGACAAATCAGGAACGTGGAGATCGCCGCGGGATCAGCCAAGGGTTCATCGAGGTGCCAGACGAGTTTCGGCCAGTGCTCAAAGCCGGACGGCTCCAACTCGATCTCGTTGTAGTCCAGCGGTTGCGATCGGCTGGCCATCAGCCGCGCGTAGCGCATGTCATCGGGAATGATGTCGAGGGCCAGATCTTGGGGTCGGAACCCGACGGTGAACGTGATGATCGAGTCGCGCGTGTGCTGCCGGGCCATCGCCAGAATCGTGCTCGAGTCCAGCCCGCCGCTCAGGAACACCCCGAGCGGAACGTCGCTAATGAGGCGTTCCCGCACAGACTCGCCGAGAAGCCGGGCCACGTCGCGCTTGGCGGCATACAGCGGCGCCCGGCTGGTGACGATCTGCGCCACGTCCCACCACGGCTCGATCCGTGATTGGCCGGCGCGCCAGACGAGCTTGTGGCCCGGTGGAAGCTTCTTCACGCCACGAAACAGCGTGTCGGGGTCCGGCACCCACAAGAACGCCAGGTATTTCGGCAGGGCGGCGGCGTTGAACTCGCGGGGCACACCGGGAAGTTGCAGCAGGGCTTTGACCTCTGAGGCAAATGCCACGCCGTCCGCCATCTCGACATAGTAGAACGGTTTCACGCCGAGCCGGTCGCGGGCGGCGAACAGCACTTTCTCGCGTTCGTCCCAAATGGCGAAGGCAAACATACCATTCAACCGTTCGAGGCACTCTTCACCCCAAACCTCGTACGCGCGGAGAATGACTTCGGTGTCGCAGTCGGAAACAAACCGGAAGCCTTTCTGTTCCAACTCACGACGCACCTCAAGGAAGTTGTAGATCTCCCCATTGAACACGATCCAGAACCGGCGCGACGGATCGGTCATCGGCTGATGACCGTGCGCGGAGAGATCCAAGATGCTCAACCGCCTATGGCCGAGCCAGACGTCGCCCAGGTGCTCGACGCCGTCGTCATCGGGTCCGCGATGCGCCATCGTGTTGAGCGCACGCCGAAAGAGTGGCTCGGCAATCGGCTGGCGACGAATCAGGCCGAGAATTCCGCACATAGTTCGGTAACGATCTCCAGAAATCGCCGCGCCTGGGCGGTGGTCCCGATGGTCACCCGGAGGTGTCCGTTTAGTTGTGGAACGGAATCTTTGTTGCCGACGTATACCTGGCGGGCGGCCAGAATCTCGACAGCTTTCTTCGGATTTGGCACCTGCCAGAGAATGAAGTTACCGTAACAGAAACGCGCCACGAATCCGAGGCGGTTCAGGCCATCCACCAGTGTCCGGCGGGCCTGGTTGCACTCGGCGACGAACGCGCGCATGTAGTCCACGTCCTGGATTGCGGCGTGAGCCGCGACCTGCGTCAGCCCGTTGACGGCCCACGGGGCGAGCGCGCGCGCCGCGACTTCCAAGACGGACGGTTGAGCCACCAGATAGCCGCAGCGCATGCCGGCCAGCGAAAACGCTTTCGAAAAGGAGCGCAGGATGACCAGGTTCGGAAATTCATCGAGCACGTCCACCACGGTCACGCCGTAGAACTCGTGGTACGCCTCGTCCAGCAAGACCAATGTGTCCCGGCGCTTCCGAAGCAGCGCCAACAGTTTCTCGCGGGGATACCCGATGCCCGTTGGGTTGTTGGGATTGGCGAGGTAGATCAGCTTGTACGCCTCGTCACGGCGCGTGAGTTCGTCGAAGTCCGGATTGAATGGCTCGGAGAAATAGAAGTGTTCGATTCGCGCCTGCTGCAGTTTGCATTGCACTTCAAAAACGTCATACACGGGGGAACAAATCAGCACCGGATCGCCGCTGCCGACGAATGCGCGGGCGAACACTTCCATCGCCATGTTGGAGCCGTTGGTGACCATGAGCCGCTCCGCAGGGACGTTCAGATAGCGCCCAATGGAACGCCGCAGTTCGGCGCAACTGCTGTCCGGGTACCAGTTCAGCATGTTGTCCCGCGTCAGGGCCGAGCGGAGCGCCTGCAACACCTTCGGCGACGGCGGCACAAGGCACTCGTTGAGATCCAGCTTGAGCACTTCGGGCGTGGAGGCCACCGGCTCTTTCGCGTGATAACCCTTCAGGCCCGAGACGTGCGCGGGAATGAATCGCTGGAGATCAAACTGGCTCATGCATCGAGTTCCTTTCGCAACGGCTCCTGGCAGCCGGCGGCCACTTGCCGTTGGAAGCGTAGCCAGTTAACATGTTTGGCCAGTTTCCGCAAGGGCTTTGGTACCGCCGGCCGCAGGCTTCGCCCCGTCTGGGCGCGGAACCGCGCGTCGGCCAGATGCAACGCCGACAGGTCTTGGGCCGGACCGAACAATTTGCGCGGCGCGCGACGCAGGATGTCGGGCGTCAGCGCGCCGGTCTCGTGTGGAAACACGACGCATGTCCGGCCGACGTCGACCAGATAATGCGCGTCGCTGCCGACGAGCGCCGGCAACTGCCGGGCCCGCGCCAGTTCCATCGCCCGGGCATTGCGTTCGGGCGGCTCGAACCCGTTGCAGACCTCCAGCCCGTCCACCCGCGACAGGAGCTGCTCATCAGCGCCGTCGCGAAGGAGTCCGGCGCCGGGCTGGAATGGGTGCGGCAACAGCACAAACCCGCCCTGGGCATGGATTTCATCGACCGCCTCCAACGCGGTTCGGGCCGTCGGCCGGCGTTGGAGGAACAAGCCAATGAGATGCGTTCCCCCGTCGAGCGAGATTTCGCAGCCGACGATGATTTCGAGGTCCTGCGCCAGATCGCGCGCGCGCAGAGCGCCTTCGATGGCATCGTGGTCGGTAATGGCAAGGTGCGTCAACCCCCGGTGGCGGGCCATATCAATCACTGCCGCCACGGACGCAAAGCAGTCGTGCGAGTACCGGGTGTGACAATGGAAATCGGCGCTGATCATCGTTTCACCAGCGAGACGACGTTGCGGATCTTGCCGCTCGGTTCGGGTTTGATTTCCTCGACGAACTCAAACTCGATGGTGACGCGCTCGCCCAGAAAGCGCTCGAGTTTCTGCCGCAAACCTGCCAGATCGGTATCCGTCAGTTCTCGGGCGCGGACGAGACGGACGGTGACTGCGTTGGAATCGGTCTGGACGACCTGGAACTGGCGGATCTTCTCGTAGGTTTCGAACAGCGTGTAAAACCGGACGGACGGTATGAATTTCCGGTCGCCGGTGACGATCAGATCGTCGACGCGTCCGAGAATTCGTGCGATGCACGGCAGGCCCCGTCCACAAGGGCACGGGTTGGCGGCCGGAACAGCCAGGTCGCCAAGATCGTAGCGGATCAGCGGCATGGCATGATTGATCAGGCCCGTGCCGACGATCCGATGAACCGTGGCACCGGATGCGTCCTGCTGCGGCAGAAACTCGAGGATCCCTCCCTCGACGTTGATGTGATACAGACCGCGCTGTTCGCATTGACAGGCGGTCGCGATCCGCTCGTTGCTGCCCCACCAGTCGAACACGGGGCAGCGGAGGACCCGCTCGATGGTGGTCTTCATTTCGATCGAGAGCGTCTCACTGGAACTGAGCACGGCGCGCGGCGAGTGGACCGCCAAGCCGTCACTGGCAACGAATTGGGCGAAAATGTAGATCGATGACGGATACCCGCGAACGAACTCCGGCCGGAAGCGATTGAATTCTTCCACATACGCGCGGAGGTTGGCAGGTTTCATGTCATACACGCTGAAGAACAGCGTCCGCTGCCGTCGATCATATTTCCAAAGGGGATCGTGCTCGGTCGGCGGGATGTAGGAGCGAAACGCCACGATGCGCTCTCCCGTGCGATAACCGGCCCAACGCCAGAAGCGGATCGAGTACGCCATCTCATAGGCTTTCTGTTCGGCCGTCAGCAGGAACCGCAGCGGCATGCCCGTCGAACCGCTGGTGTGATCCTCATACACCGCCCGGGCGCCGTGCTGCTGGTTGATGAGGTCGCTGAGCCGTTCGCGGACCGTCTGCTTCTCCAATACCGGCAAACGCTGCAAGTCCGACAGCTCGCGAAAATCGTCGGGCGTGACGCCCAGCTTGCGAAACAGGCTGCGGTAGTAGGGTACGCTTTGTGCCGCCTCCCGCAGGAGTGCCTTCAGTTTGACGAACTGGTCAGCGCGCAACTCGTCGGAGGTCCGCCACTGGGACTCCTGCAGCTTCCGTGCGTAGATCCAGTAACCCCAGGCATAACGCTGCACCGGGCTCGGTTGTTCATAGGTTTGTAGAGTGCTCATGCCGTCCGCGCCGCGATCGACGCCAAGCAACGTCGCCAAGGCCGCGCACAAAAATCCCACGAGCCACCCTTCATACCACCGTCGGCAGATTGGCCATGAACCCGCTCAGAGCGAGTGCCAATGGTTGAAGCTTTGACAAAATCACAGCCAAAGTGGCTCAAGAATCATTCAAACTCTACAGTCTGGAAAAAGAAATAGCAACGGTTTCGGCGCGGACCACGTCGTTGCCCATCAACCCCGTCAATACCATCGGCGGACATGGCTGCTCCTTGTCGGCGGCCCGCGCAATGAATTGGCCAGGGGGAACCGATCAGCTTTGCCGGGACGGAAACGCGGCTGTCACTTGCCCCCGGCGATTTCGGCCAAAGCCGTCGCGGCACATTCGACCTGCTCGGTCTTCATTTCGGGGAACAACGGCAGGCTGAACACGCGCTCGCAGGCGCGTTCGGCATGGGGAAAACTGCCCCGCCGATAACCGAGCGGCGCATACGCTTTCTGCAGGTGCAACGGAATCGGGTAATGAATGGCACTCTGAATCCCGCGCGTTTCCAGCGCCGCGCGAACGGCGTCGCGGTTCTCGACGTAGACGACGAACAGATGATACACGGTTTCGTTCTGTGGATCGTCCTCGGGGCACTCGACGCGGGCGTTGGCCAGCACCGTTCTGTAGCGCCCCGAGAATCGCTGGCGTTTCGCAGTCCACTCATCGAGGTGTTTCAGCTTGACCCGCAACACGGCACCTTGAATCCCGTCCATCCGGTAGTTGTAGCCGATCTGGTCGTGGAAATAGCGCCGCGCCTGCCCATGATCGCGCATCGCCCGAGCAAACTGTGCGATTCGTTCGTCGTCGGTGGTCAATGCGCCGCCTTCTCCATACGCTCCGAGGTTCTTACCCGGATAGAAACTGAACGCGGCCGACTGGCCAAACCCACCGACCCGTTTGCCGCGGTAACGTGCGCCATGGGCCTGGCAAGCATCTTCGATCACTACCAAGCGGCGACGCCTGGCGACGTCCAAAACCGCGTCGAGATCAACCGGACGACCGTATAAATGGACCGGCACGATCGCCTTGGTCCGGCTGGTGATCGCTGGTTCGATTCCCTTCGGATCGATGTTGGCCGTGGCCGGATCGATATCCACAAATACCGGTTTCGCTCCCGTGTACGAAATCGCCTCGGCCGTAGCCATAAACGTATTCGGTGTGGTAATGACCTCATCCCCGGCTTGCACGCCCGCGGCCAGCAGACCGAGGTGCAACGCGCTGGTGCCACTGTTCAGTGCGACGCAGTATTTCGTTTCACAGTACGCCGCGAATTCTTTCTCAAACTGGACAACTTCGTCGCCGAGGATGAACGAGGCGTTGCGGCAGACCCGGTCCAGCGCAGCGAGGATCTCTTCGCGCAGCTCGCCGTACTGGGCTTTCAAATCGAAGTAGGGGACATTCATGCTAGACGATTCTTTCCTTTCGGCATTTCTACCCTTTTCGTTCCCGGTTGTCCATAGAGCACCTCCACCGGCACGGTCGCGCCTATTTGACAGGATGACCCGCCCCACCCGGTGGCCTGACTGGGAACGACCGGGCCGACCAAATTCGGTGCCCCACGCTCACGCCCGTGGGCGGCGCCGGAGCGCAAGCCAGAACCCAACAACCGTGACGCAGATGACCGTGCCCAGCGAAATCCCCGCCCCGACGCGGAATGATAGCGGAGCGTAATAAAATTCCACCTCGGATTCTCCTGGTGGGACGAACACCGCCCGCAGTACATAGTCGGCGCGGTAGAGCATCGTATCCTGGCCGTTGCGGCGCGCTCGCCAGCCCGGGTAAAACGTGTCCGACAACACCAAGAACCCGTCTTGCTCACAGCGCACGTCGACCACAATGCGCTGAGCGCCGTACTGTTTGACCTCGACATCCGCCCGCTGCGTGGACTCCGACGGGCCGGGCGCAGCCACGGGCGCTTCACGTTCTATGAAAACGGTGGCCCCGGGGTCAAAGCGCCCAGCCGTCATCCGATCCAGAACTCGCTTGTGGTCGGGCTCGACATCCCAGCGGGGAATGAATTGTAGGCGGGGGAGACAAGTCTTGTTGAGATACAACCGAACACCATCGTCTTCGGCGCGCAGTTTGAAGCGGTCGGCGGGCAACGAAACCGACGGATCGGTGACGACGTACTTCACATTCTGCAGGTCCAACAAGCGGTTGAACTCATCGTGGGTCCTGTTTGGCAAGGAAGGAACAGCTCTCGGGGAAAGTGATTCATAGCCGCCCAACGTGGGCAGCCCGTACACCATCAGAATATTGTTCGGCAAGAATAAGTCTCCCTTGTTTGCCCACTGATACACTCGGAACAGTCCGGAATCGGCTTGCACGGGCGCCAGAATGCGCAACGGGGGAAACAATGGGTGCTTCGCCAAATTCACCTGGGGGAGCCAACCACGACCCAACACCGTAAGATCCGCGACCGAAAATCCGATCACAACGATCCACAGCACAGCACGACTGATCCGACGCCGCGCGTACTCGTTCCAGAACGCCGCCACTGCGCATATGCTCGTGAGCGGCAGCCAGAACACCACGTTTGACAGGCGGAAATGGTCGAGGAACAACGGCACGCGCGCCTCCAGCCAACCCGTGCAACTGGCAAAAGCCGACCCCCCGGCGTGACTGAGAACGTACCGTCGCCCGGCAGAGACCAGTTCGTCGCGTCGAAAATGCACCAGGCACTGCACGACCGCCAGACCGCAGGCGACCAGCAGGCAAAGCCCTAACATCACTGTCAATGTCCGCCGAATCTTGCGCAGATCTTCATTCAGCGAGGCCACCAATGCGTCGGCCCCATAGGCCGCGAGGGCCGCCATTGCAAACACAAAGACGATAAAGACCCGGTGATATAAATACTTCACCAGCGGCGTAAGGAAGACGATCGCCAGCACACATACTGCCACACCAAGCAGGCCCCGCGCGCGCCGGTCGCGAATCAAGACCGCGCCCACGACGGCCAGGGTGAACGGAACGGCACCAATATACCCGGTGAAGTCTCCCATGGTGGCCCCGATAACCTTGAGCACGTCGTACGATTCCGGTGAGCCGGCCAGCGCGGGAAACAGAAACGTGATCATCAGCGGTGGCCCGAGGAGCAGATGTTTGATGCCAACGGGCGTCGCCCCGGCTGTTTGGACGTATTTTCCCCCTCCCTCTGAGGTCAACAGTTCCAACGTCGGCAACCACTGCGCGGAAGCCACGAGCACCCCCACCAGATACACCACCGCGCTGCGCAGCAGCAGTTGATTCCGCCGGATCGGATCGTTCCAAGGCAGGCTGAAAATGAAATAGCCCACACATAACAGGCCGATGTGGCTGGCGGCCTGGATACTGCCGCTGATAAAGGCCACCCCCAACACGATCCCCGCTGCCAAGGAGTACGGCCATGAGTTCAGGCGGGCTGAGCGCTCAAATAACAGCAGCACCAAGGGCGCCCAAACAAGTGTGCTCGGCTCGCGCCAGTACCACATCACGAAGGCGCTGTTGAGCGCGTACGCACAGCCACCCAGAAACGCCGCGCATCGGGACCGCTCCAATTCCCGCAACAAGGCGAACATCCAGATCCCTCCCAGTACGAATTCCAACACGACACCGAGGCTCAGCGCACGTTCCGCCGACATGAACAGGTACAGAATCTTGAACGGGCTGAGCGCCGCCTGATGGCTCGCCGCCAGATATGGATGGCCGCCACAAATGTATGGATTCCAAAGGGGAATTCGCCCCGCCCGCACGCTTTGTTGCCAAAACAGTCCCCACGGGTAATCCTGCTTTGCCACATCAAAGGTGTAGTGGTTTTGCACGTCAACGTGAGTCGATCCGGCGTTGAATGGAGTGACCAGGCTGTCGAGCAGGTCCATGGGCACAAGAGAGCACCGCTGAAAAATGGTTTCGTGGAAAAACCAAGCAATCACGCCGATCAACAGCGCCGCCCACAAGAAAGCACGGAATCGCCCCCGCGCCCGTCCTCCGATGGACTCCATGAAATTCATGCCGGACGACCGCACCGGAGCCAACCGCAATCGTTTGCCATGCGGGACATGCTGTCGTAATTCAGGGATTTTGGCAAGTTTCCGGTATCGTTAACGCTTGATTCGCACGCCAACGAGGGAACCGGATGTCTTCGGCGGGGGCCGGGAGCAGACGGTCCCGAGCCTACAGCTTGTAGCCGGCAGCCCGAGCGTCTTCGGCGAACATCTTCACTGTATCCAACGACATGGCGGCGAGTCCACGTCCACACAACTTGAGCGCCTTCTTGAGGATGTCATGGGGCACGGTCACGATGTGGCAGCCGCAGTCTTCCGCTTGGAAAATGTTCAGGACCTCGCGCACGCTGGCCCACAGCAATTCCGCGTGCGACAGGTTCGCCAGCAACGCGCGGCTGGCCCGCATGATCGGCTCGGGATCGCAGCCCGTATCGGCAATGCGACCGCCGAAAACGGAAACGACCGCCGGCACCTGTGGATTCAGGGCCTGGGCGACGCCGGCCACCTGTTCCACCGTCAGAATGGCGGTGACGTTCAATTTCACGCCCTGACCGGCCAGATCTCGAATGAGCGCCAACGAGGATTCGCCGCGCGTGTTGGTGATCGGGATCTTGACGAAGACATTGCCTTGCCAGCCGCTGATCTTGAGGGCTTGGCGGCGCATCTCATCGAATTCGTCGGAAAACACTTCGAGCGAGATTGGCTTGCCTTTGACCGTCTGGAGAATGTCGCGCGCGAAGGCTTCATAGTCGTTGATTCCCGCCTTGCGCATCAACGTGGGGTTGGTGGTCAGGCCGGCGATCAGCGGATTGGCGTAAAGTTCGAGGATGCCTGCCTTGTCTGCCCCATCGGCAAAGATCTTGATGTTGAGTTGCTGCAGTGTTGTGGTGACCATGCGTCGGCAACCCTAACCCATCTGCCCCGCCGCAGCAAGGATGACGTTCGCCGCCCCCAACAGATGGGCGCAGCTTGACGCTCCCACCGAATTGCAGCCGCGAGCCTGCTCGCGGTAGTCCGTTCTCAGCCACAATCCGGAAGGCCGCGAGCAGCCCCGACCTGTCGGGGTAAACCTCGCGGCTACAAGACTGTCATCCGATGGTAACAGTGTTCAGATGCGCCCCAACAGATTGCTCACGCGATAATCCGGCTTCTGACGGCGCGGCGCAACGGCACGGCTACTTCGTGCTCTCCCATTTGGTTGGCTGCACTTTCAAGCGCGGATGCGATACGAACAAATGCCAGAGCACGGCTTGGAAGGCTTCGCTGTGCGGTGTGATGTTGGTGGGATTGACCGTCGGCACAATCACGCACGCATCCGCCACCTTCGCCGTGTGTCCACCATCGCGCCCGACGACGCCGACGACTGTCGCGCCCACGTCCTTCGCCAGTTGGAGAGCGCTGACGAGATTGGGACTCACGTTCTTCTCCAGGTTTCCGCCGCCGACGCTGAACACCAACAGTGCGTCGTTGCGGTTGACGCGGCTGCCCTTGAGCCACTCCACAAACACGCTCGCCCAGCCCTCGTCGTTGGTACGCGCGGTCAGTTCGCTCACGTTATCGGTCGGCGCGTAGGCTTCAAACCCGCAAATCTTGCGGAAATCGTTGACCGCATGCGACGCATTGGCGGCGCTGCCGCCGACGCCGAGGATGAACAATCGCCCGCCGCGGTCGCGCACGGCTCGGAGGGCTTCCACCACCCGTTCGATGGCGGTTTCGTCCAGTTTCTGGATAATCGCGACCGCCTCGTCGAGGTGTTGGCGCGTGTAGCTCATGGGCGTTGCCCCAAGAGGGCTTCGAGTTCGGCGAGGCCCGTTTGCGAGCCTGCCTCGTAGAAGCGCTCGGATACTTCATAACCTGCCAACTGCCCCTGCACAACCAGTTTTTGAAACACCTCGGCCAGGTCGAGCGGCGTTTTCGATTCCAGCCCGGCGAACGCGCCCGGCGTCAGCACGCTCAGGCCGTAGTCAATGTGCTGCATCTCCGGCGTCCGCCGCCGTTTGTCGTACACGACAATCTTGCCGTTGCGAAACACGACGTTGCTGGTGTCCCACTTCCCCTCGTTGCGGAACACGGTCATCAACGCGGGCCGCCGGCGGCGCGCAAAGGCCCGAGCCACCGCCCCGTAATCCGTTGGCAAGTACGAATCGCCATAGAGCACGAAGAATTTCTCCCCCAGCAGAGACAACGCCTGGCGCACGGCGCCACCGGTGCCCAGCAACGTGGGGCCATCGAACGAATACCGGAGCGTGATGCCCCACGGCCGGCCATCGGGCACCGCCTCGCGAATCCGCTCGCCGAGATGGCCGACGCACAACACGACGTCGCGGATACCTCGTTTCCGCAGCAGATCGAGTTGGTGGGCCAGGAACGGCCGACCGACCACGGGCAGAAGCGCCTTGGGAGTTTTCTCACTGACCGGGCGCAACCGCGTGGCCAACCCACCACTCAAGATCGCCACGGGAAGATCGAGCGTCCTCATTGCACCAGGATCTTCGTCCCCTCGAAATCGAACCGGTAACGGACCTCGTGCGCACCGGCCTCGCGCATCGTATGGCGCAACCGCGTTTTGTCGCGGGCGTAGAACATGAGGAACCCGCCGCCGCCGGCCCCGATGAGCTTGCCGCCCACCGCGCCGTTCTGCATGGCCAGGTCATACCAGACGTTGATCTGCTGGTTGGACATCGAACCCGACCGCTTCTTCTTGTGCTGCCAATGCACGTCCATGAGACGGCCGAATTCCATCAGGTCGCCCGCTTCGAGCGCCTCTTTGCTTTTGATGCCGAGATCTTTGACAAAATGAAGATTGTCGATCATTTGCGAGTCGTTCTGTCTGCTCCGGTCGTCCTGTTCCTTGAGGATCGCCGACGCTGACCGGGCAAAGCCGGTGAAGAACAGCAGCAGATTGTCTTCGAGGTTATAAAGCGTCTCCTCGGAAATCTTCAACGGCCAGGCCTTGACCTGCCCGTCGGGCTCAAACTCGAAGCAGGTGATGCCGCCGTAGGCCGCGATGTATTGGTCTTGTTTGCCAATCGGTTCCTTCAAGATATCGAGTTCGACCTGGCAAGCTTGCGCCGCCAGCGCATCGGGACGAATGGGATTCTTATTGTACACGTGCAAGGCCTTCAGCAATGCGGTCGTAAAACTGCCCGAGGAGCCCAAGCCCGTCCCGGCGGGTATGTCGGCCATGGACGCAATTTCCATGGACGGCGACTCGAAGTTCAGCAGCCGGAGCGACTCGCGGATGATCGGGTGCTCGATCTCGTCCACCGTTTTCACCCGCTCCAACTTCGAGTATTTCACAATCAATTCCTGCACGAAGGTCCGGTGCAACGTGATATAGACATACTTGTCGATGGCCGCCGCCACCAGGAAACCGCCGAATCGGCGGTAATAAGACGGCAAGTCCGTCCCTCCTCCTCCCAGGGAAATGCGCAACGGCGAACGGGTGATAATCATAATGACTTCCTCGGGTAACCCGACATCTGGTAAATCGTCTCCACGATACGGAGACTGGCCCGCGCATCGGCCAGCCCGGCCGACGGGGTCCGTCGCGACGCAATGTCCTGCTGAAACTCTTCCAACTCCCGCCGCCACGACTCATCGGGACCGGGATATTCCCACTGCTGCGTATCCGGCGGCCCCATCTCGGGCTTCATCTTGTAAAACGTCAGCTTCTCGACGCCGTAGCTCCCGCCCAGTCCGTCGATCTGAAGCTTGGCATCGCGCCCGTACAACTCGAGCGAGAACATGTTCTTCCACTCCGTACAACTCACGTGCAACCATGCGGTCTGCCCCGACGCCGTCCGCAAGCTGAGAAACGCATTGTCGTCGACGGGCATGTTCCAGAAATACGTTGCCACGTGTCCCTCGACCTCCGTGAACTCGTCCAAAAACCACCGCGAGAGATCGATCAGGTGCACTCCCTGATCGATCAATTCCCCGCCGCCCGACAGCTTCGGGTCCGCCCGCCACTCCTTCTCGTAGCCGACGCGCCCCCCGTGGCCGTATCGGGCGCGAAGGAACATCAGGGGTCCCAACTCGCCCGCGTCCACCAACCCACGCGCCTTCACGAACGCCGGGTGATAGCGATGGTTGAACCCGACGCGGACGCAGATTCCCTGTCGTTTGGCTGCGGCCGCCAGTGATTCAACCTCGGCGACACTCACGCCGGCGGGTTTTTCGGCGAGCACATGTTTGCCGGCGCCGATGGCCTGCAGTGCAATCGGCGCCAGCGCCGCGTTGACCGTCGCCACGATGACCGCGTCCACGTCCCGGTGCTGAATTGCCTCGGCGGGATTGTCCACCGCCGCCCCGTGGCCGACGGCTTTCACAAGCGCTTGGGCCCGCGCCATGTCGGTGTCGCAGGCGACGACGACCTGGTCGGGCGCAAGCGCTGCCGCGCGCTTCCGGCCGATCAATCCGCAGCCGATCACCGCGAACCCTGTCTGCGTCATGGCTTCTTATCTTCCGTGATGCGTCGGAGCGTGTAAACATCGGATTTCATCAGCTCCTGGCGTCGGGCAGGAAATGTTTTCCAGTCGTCCCATTGGGCACTGATGAACTTGCCGCTCAACCCATCGGATTGCAGCGAGAGCAGGAAGGCGACGAGCGCCACTACCTTGTCCATCGGCTGGCCACCGGCTGCAAGTTGCTTCCGGGCTGCGGCCAACTCCTTTTCGCCTGCCGCACCGGCCCCCGCCCGGAGAATCTGCTCGGTCATGGCCGTGCTGATCGCGCCGGGCGCGACCGCGTTGATGTCCACGGGCAACTCGCGCCACTCCGCTGCCAGGGTTTCGACCAGCCGCACGATGCCCGCCTTCGCCACGCCGTACGCGGAGAAATTCGGGCGTGGGCTGGCCGCGCCGCCGCCGCTGAAACACACTACCTTCGCGCGGCGCGGGCAGCGGGAGAGCGCCCCGAAGAAGGCGCGGACAGTGAACAAGGCCCCTTCGAGGTTCGCGCGCACGGTCGCCGCCCAATCTTCGGGCGAAAGGTTCATGGCTGCTCCGATCGCTCCTTGCGTGCCCGCACAGCAAACCAAGCCGTCCACGTGCGTCCACTGCGCGGCGACTTCCTTGGCGGCGCGCTCGACTGCCGGCCAATCGCTCACGTCGCAAACGCTGGTGCGGAAACGTCCGCCAGCCTGTTGCGGGCGGCGCGCGAGTCCCCACACGTCGTGGCCTTCCTCGACGAAACGCCTGGCGAGCGCCTGGCCAATGCCCGAACTGGTGCCTGTGATGACGAGGTTCATCGCCGTTGCAGTACCCACTGGTTGGCCCGGAGCCATTCCAGAGTACGCCCGACCCCCTGGCGGATGGTAAGCTTCGGCTTCCAGCTGAGTTGACGGACCTTGGCGCAGTCGAGGAAGATGAACGGGCTATCGCCGATCCAGCCGCGTTTGCCGCCCGTGAACTCCAACTCCGGTTTCAGCCCGAGCGCTTCGCAGATCCAACCGACCGAGTCGGTAACCTGGCAGTATTCGTCGGTGCCGAGGTTGTAGACTTGGACGTGGTGGGGCGCGTCCGCAGCGGCGTGGCGGCCAATGACGTGCAGCATCGCGTCGAGGCAATCCTGAACGTAGAGGTACGATTTGCGTTGGGTGCCGTCGCCGAGCACCCGCAGGTGGTCCGGGTGTTCGACCAACTGCTTGTAGAAGTCGAACACGTGGCCGTGCGTGTACCGTTCGCCGAGAATCGAGACGAATCGGAAAATGTAGCCTTCGAATTGGTAACCCTCACAGTAGGCCTCGATCAGGCTTTCGCCGGCCAGTTTGGCCGCGCCGTACAGGGAAGTCTGCGTGGGGAACGGCGCCGTTTCCGGCGTCGGAAACGCGTCGGGCTCGCCGTAGATGGAACCGGTCGAGGAAAACGCGATGCCCCGGATGCCGTTGGCGCGCATCGCTTCCAGCACGTTGAACGTGGCCACGGTATTTTGCTCGAGGTCTTTGCGGGGGTGCTCAAGACCGAAGCGGACATCGGCATTCGCGGCGAGGTGAAACACGAACTCGCTCCCGGTCATCGCGGCCGTGAGATTCGCCAGATCGAGGGTGTCTCCCCGGACCAGCCGGAAGTTCGGGTGCCGCAACGCGGCGTCCAAGAACTCCGCCTGGCCCGTGCAAAAGTTGTCGTAGCCGACGACCCGATGGCCGTCGGCCAGCAATCGATCCACGAGGTTGCTGCCAATGAATCCCGCCGCGCCGGTGACGAAGAATTGTTTCATCTCACGTGGATTGGGGTACAAGTTTCAAACCGATGGATAGATTACACCATTCAAACGGCAATGGAACGGGATAAAAGGACTGTTCCACGATCCGGAAGCAAGCGCGCAATTCCTCGATGATTTCCGCGGGTATATTGATGTGCTCGTGCTCGATGAACCACTGATAGGATTGTTTGTACCGCCGTTCGAAGATCCGCCGGGCCGAGATGCGGCGCGCCAGACCGTAGAGGAGCCCTCCTTCGCAAGGGATCACAACAATGAACGAGCCCGTTTTCTTGCACACGCGATGAGCTTCGCGGATGGCGGACGGAAGATCGGGAAGGTGTTCCAACACGTGAATGGCCAGCACGCGATCGAAGAAACCGTCCGGAAAGGGCAGTCGACGCTGGCAGTCAGCCGTGACGACGTTGACCTGGGGAAATCGTTCCCGCACCTCTCGGCGCATGCAGTCCCGGGAATCGAGGGCGTAGTAATTCTTCTGCTGTGCGGGTGAGAGGTCTTCATACAACAGGTGTTCCCCCCTGCCGGCGCCGATCTCCAGCGTGGTCAGCGGGCCTTTGGCGGACGCCCGAACCGGGTAGCCGTGATTGTAGCGCTCGATGAGCGAAAACCGCTTGGGCAGGACCTCCAGCCAGTAGTCCATGAAATCAGCCGCAATCCTCTGCTGTTCCTCGGTGAGCGGCGGCAGATTCTTGGGCCATTTTGATTTTCGGCTGTCTCCGGGCTGCGCAGGCATGTCAAAACGCGCCCTAAGCGGACTTGTCGAAACCCTCGGCCCGGTCCACGATGAACTTCGGCCGTTCTTTGACCTCGTCGTAGATCCGGGAAATGTACTGGCCCAGTATGCCCACGCTCACCAACTGGATACCGCCCATGAACAGGATCGTGATGACGATCGTGGGGTTTCCCGAGGGAAACGGGAAACTCATCAACTTCATGATGAGGTAGACCAGGCCGGCAAACAACGCCAGCCCCGCAATGGCGAATCCCAATTTGATGCTGGCCGATAGGAGATAATTGGAAAAGCAAATCATCCCGTTCATGCCGATGCGTAACGATCCGTAGTACGGGCTGTAATGGCTCCTTCCGGAGAAACGGGGTGGCCGGTCGAACCCGATGATGGCCTGTCGAAAGCCGACGGAAGCCACCATGCCCCGCAGGAAACCGTGGCACTCCTTGAGCCGTTTCAATTCGTCCACCACGCGGCGACTCAGGAGCCGGAAATCACCCGTGTCGGGCGGAATCTCGACATCGGCAATCCGGCTGATGAATCGGTAGCCGACCGCCGCGATGGCTCGTTTCATCGGCGTCTCTCCCGTGCGCGCCCGGCGTTGCGCCATGACCACGTCAAATCCCTCCCGCCATTTGGCAATCATTTCCGGAATCAATTCGGGAGGATCCTGCAGGTCGACATCCATCACCACCACCGCGTCGCCGTTGGCATAATGCAGGCCGCCGAGGATGGCCATTGGCTGGCCGAATCGTCGGGAAAACTTCAGCAGCTTGATGCGCGGATCGCGCGCCCGGTGTTCCAGGATGATCGTTTCCGTGCGATCGGGCGAGGGATCGAGAGCAAAGATGATCTCGAAATCGCGCGTGATCGACTCCAAGATCGGCATTGTCCGTCGCAGGTACTCTGCGATGTTCCCTTCCTCGTTGTAAACGGCAACGACGACCGATAGCCTCGGCTGCGGTTGATCCGTCGGCGTGTGCATGCGCAAGACCGAGGATTCTAAGCAATCCAGGGAGGCTGTCAACGCCGCCTTCGGCTCGCGCCGAGGGTTGGTCTTGACGGCGGGGCCCACCCCCCTGATGGCGGCGGCGGAACGACGGGCGGGAGACTTTGCCCTTTCCTCTCGTGTTTGCCCCTGTTGTGCATTCGGAACATCCTGTCCCAGGACCCCCGAGTGGCCGTCGTCATTCCCGCCCGCGCGGGATGGTTTCGGCGAATCGGCGCTGGATCACGGGTGGCGCACGGACAATTGTTCAAACACCCCGATCATTCGCCGCCCGTAATGCTCGTGCGTGTAGTAACTGTCGAACCGTTGCCGGCCCGCCGCGCCCATCTTCGCGCGTAAGACCGGGTCGTCGGCCAGCCGCAGGATTTTTTCCTTCAGGTCATCGGCATCCTGTTCGTTGATCAGCAATCCGTACTTGGGCTCCTCTACGATCTCTGGAATGGAAGCGCGGCGCGTTGCAATCACGGGCAACCCGGCCTGCATCGCTTCCGGCAAGACAGCGCCCATGGTTTCATAGTAGTAAAACGTTGGGAAGACCAGCATGTCCGCGTTGACCAGTGTCTGCCATTTCACCTCGTTGCTGACCCGGCCGAGAAAGGCAACCTGTTGGTCCAGTTGGTGGTCCGCGACAAACTGGCGGGCCACGGCTTCCTCCTCGGCGCGGAACCAGGCGCCCATAAACACAAACCGGATGTCACGACGTTTCGCGGCAATCTTGGCGGCCGCTTCCAGCAGCACGAAGACGCCTTTGTCGCGGAACATCAGCCCCAAATACACGACGGTCACCACCCCGGGCTGCTTGGACGGTTTGGGGACGACATCCATTGGAACGAAGCCGGTGGGAACGACAAAAATCCGGTCTTGTGGGAGCCAGCGCTCGAAGTTGAACCGCAAGCATTCGCCCAGCACGATCGCGCCCGCCGCCTTCCGGCAGGTGCGCGCGATCAATCGTTGCATCCACGGGCTCGAACGATCGTGGAAATCGGGAATGTTGTTGCCATGCGCGTAGAGAACGGTCGGCACGCCGAACGCGCGGGCCAGCCCCAAGAGTGCCGCGTCCTTGATGAAGGCATTGCGGTTCACCGACACGAGCGCACAGGCAAAATCGAACCGGTGGGTCGTCAGCAACCAGAGTTCGCGCAGCAGGAACCGGCACATTTTGAAAAGTTTCCCCACCCGGAACTTCTCGATGTCGCCGACGCTCTTGGCGACCGTGATGTCCAGGAACGTGACGTCGAACCGTTGAGGAAACTCCGACCGCAACAACGCCGTATAGGTCGTGCTGGGTCCGAAATACGGCGGCGGCAAATAGCCCACCATCAGGATCTTCTGCTTTGTCGGCGTCATCAATGCGGATTCCACGACCGCTGCCCCAGCGCGCTTTGACTCGGACGTTTGAACCAGTCCCGATGGTGTGGCGGGGTGAACCATGTCTGGCGTCGCAGGAACTGCGGCAACCCGACGATGGTTTACCAGCGCGGCGGCCAATGTCAAGTCCGCCCATCGCCCCCAATCGACGGCTGCCGGACCGCACCGCGTGGCCGGGCCGTGGCCCCGACCCGCAACCAGTCGATTTCGCGCTTGCGGCCGGCGCAAGGACTGCGCTACAAGCGGCGGCGTGAAAATTCTGGTTACAGGGGGAGCTGGTTACGTCGGCAGTGTTTGTGTCGAGGAATTACTGAATGCTGGCCACCAGGTTTGTATTATCGACAATCTCAACGAGGGGCATCGGGCTGCCGTCGACGCCCGCGCCGAGTTCGTGAAGGGAGATATTGCCGATTGCTCGCTGTTGGCAGACCTTTTCCGGCGGACCCGGCCCGATGCGGTGATGCACTTCGCCAGCCACACGTTGGTTTCGGCCAGTATGACCGAGCCCGGCAAGTACCTCCGTGACAATCTCGCCAACGCCGTCAACTTGCTGGATGCCTGCGTGGCCACCAAGGTGCCGCGCTTCGTATTTTCTTCAAGCTGCGCAATCTTTGGTCTTCCCCGCCACCTGCCGATCACCGAGGACCTGCCCAAGGAGCCGATCAATCCGTACGGCGAATCCAAGTGGATGGTTGAGCGAGCCCTGAATTGGTACGGGCGGCTGCACGACCTCCGATGGGTCGCGCTCCGGTACTTCAACGCGGCGGGCGCGACGGACCGCTGCGGAGAACACCACCGGGAGGAAACGCATCTGGTGCCCAACGTGCTGAAGGTGGCGCTGGGACAAAAACCGCAGGTGGACATCTACGGCACGAATTATCCAACTCCCGACGGCACGTGCATCCGCGATTACGTGCACGTGGCGGACCTTGCTCAGGCGCACCGCTTGGCGCTGGACAGCGCGACCAGCGAAGCCTTCAACGTCGGGAGCGGTCACGGTTATTCCGTGAAGGAAGTCGTCGATGTCGCCCGTCGGGTCACGGGACGCTCCATCCCGGTGGCCGAGCGGCCTCCGCGCCCCGGCGATCCGCCGTCCCTGGTCGCTGATTCCGCCAGGATTTGCAAGGTCCTCGGGTGGCAGCCACGATTTGCCTCGCTGGAGAAGATTGTGGACAGCGCCTGGCGGTGGCACGTATCGCACCCGCGGGGATACGCTGATTAGCCCGGCGCGGTAATCCCATGTTGCCCGCATGTGCCGGTCGAGCCGAAGGCATCCCAGAGCGACGGTGACCGGGTCTGAAAGCTGGCGGTCATCTTCAGCAGTACCGAGTTACGTATGCCGGTTGACGACGCGCAAGAATTGCTCGGCGTCGCTCTCACTGCACTCGTCCTTCAGCCAACGCCACCCCGCCTCGCCCAGACGTCGCCGCAGGGCGTCGTCGGCGAGCAGCCGCTCGATGGCTGCAGCCAGCGCCTCGGGGTCATCTGGTGGCACCAGCAAGACGTCCTGTTCGTGACGCAGGACTGCCGCAATATTAGGAATGTTGGTCGTAATCACGGGCAGTGCTCGGGCCATTGCCTCATGTAATACGCGCGGAAAACCCTCGCTACGGGAAGGAAGCACGAACAGGTCGGCTTCGTCGTACAGTCTCCGAAGTTCCTCTTCGTCAGCGACCCAGCCGGACAAGTGAACCATGTCCGTAATTCCAAGGCGCTTTGACAACTCGCTCAGGTGCGGGCCCCAATCGTTATCAACGGCACCCGCCAAGATGGCGATGACTGTCACCCCTCTTTTCTTCAAGAGTGCGAGCGCCTGGTAGAGCACGTCATGACCTTTGACCGGCAGAAGGTCGGCGGCACACAGAAGGCGGGCGGGTTTGTGTAACGGATGTTCGGCCGGCGACGGCGCAGGTTTGACGCGGTCTCCTGGTCGAACGCGATAGGTCGCACCGATCGATTCGTATTCCCGCAATCTGGTGGCTTCAAAGAAGAGGCGCGCTTTCGCCCGGTGATAGACCACGCGTTCCAGTCGATTGCATGTGGCGAGGTACAAGGGCAGATACCACGACCGCTTCTTCGCCCAGCGCGGCGACAGCCTGATTGTCTCCGCCCACATGGTGCCGCTGTAGACCAAATACGGGCGGTCCAGGCAAATGCAGAACAAGCCCATGGCGGCTGCGCGATAGGTCGGAAAGTACAGTAACACAAGGGCGTCGGGGTTTTTGCGCAAGACCCGCCAGAGGATGCGCACTTGTTTCCAGAAGGTCGACAACAGCACCGAGAGCCGCCGGGAGCCCTGTGAATCAGGGATCTCTACAGGTTCGATATTCGGCGCGTGGAATTGGTAGGTGAAACTCTTCTTCGTTTCGTATTGCGCATCGATCCCCTTCCGAAACACGGGCGCGAGCAGGACGACCCGCTGAAAGGCCGGCGCAAAGCCATCGATATATTCCCCATCCAGATTGTAGAAGTACCGGGCCTGACCGTCGTCCGCATAGTGGGCGCGCGAAACGATGATGAGCGTCGGGTAACGGCTTGGTGCTGGTTCACGCGTCTGCATGCGCCGGTCTCGGCAGGTCAGCCCCCCCTGATGGACGAGTCACGTGCGCTCACCCTTATCTTGAGGAACCGCAGGAGGTTCAAACTGTTGTGTTCGCTCCAAACCCGACGAGCCTGAGGCCAAACGTACGTCTCCGGCGAATAAGCTTTTCACGTGCCGATCCCAAATCCAAATGACTCCGTAGGCCGCGAGTACCGCCAGCAGGGGGTCAAATGGCACGCGGTATCGGGGGAACACCGCCACCAAGGCATGCCCAAGGCCCAGCAGGACCAGGAAGGCTGTCAACAACAGGAGTTCTCTATGTTTCGAACAGCCGATGATCGCTCCCACGAGCGCCAGAATGAATAAAGGACGAATGCTCCACGCATAGATCAAAGAATGCAGACGGAGGTATGGCGCGTCTTCGACGCTCCCATTGGGGCCGGCAATTTTGTGCGGCCAATAACTCCAACTGTAGAACAGGAAGAATTTCCGGATTGTCAGCCGCACAGTTTCCCATGGATGGGCGCGGATGAACTGGATGGCTGCGGCGCGAGACAACAACGAGGCCTGGAGAATATCCTGCGGGGAGCGGCTCAGCGGTTGATACCGCTCTGGCATCATGTCGAAGGTCTTGGACTCGCTGATAAAGGCTGCAATCTGGGGGTTATTGCCTTCCGACAGCGCATAGTTTGGCGCCACAGATAAGGATATGTATCGTCCACACACGCGCCAGTTGCGCACCATCCACGGGCTGAGGACGGCGCCGATCAACACAACGTATACTGCCGGCCGCTTCCACTGCCGCGCCCCCTCCTTCCAGAACAGCCAAATCACGACGAGTGGCGCAAGGACCTCCACGGGACCGCGTACGAGAATTGCCAAACCAGTGATCATGCCGCCCAAAACCACCCAGAGCCACCGTGAGGACTGCAACATCATGCAGGCGAGAAGAAACGAAGCCGACGTGAGCACTGCAAACAGGGCCCCGTCTGTCAGAGACACCGTCATCAACGCCAGCCACGGGAGGAGGTTTGTGATCAAACAGGCAAGCAATCCAACCCGCACATCGACAACCTTCCACCCGATAATAAAAACGAGTACTCCGGTGAGGGCGGTCAACAGAGTGTGAATGGTGGAAACTGCCAGCGGCGAATCTCCGACTGTCGCATAAACGGCCGCCAGAAAGTAGATGTAACCGGGAAACGTATAGATCGAAGGGTATCGCCCGTCCAGTGTGAACCCGCGCCCCTGAAGGACGTGCTTTGCGATCGCGTCGTACTCTCCCGAGGAACTCCCGCGGCTTCGGAACGAATTGCCAAATCCAACGAAAACGACAGCGCGAACTGCCAATCCGAGCACAGTGATCAAGATGAGCCAGATTCTCCAGTTGACCTTCGCTGTGCCTTGTCGACCGCCATTTTCGACGGTGCGTGATGGATTGTACGTCATCGAGTCGATGTTTTCCTCAAGCGCGCCCAGAATGTTCGCAAGCCATGTGGGGTTATGCAAGCCTTTCAGTTGATGGGCGGAAGCGCGGTGGCCAAAGTGGTCGCCGCACGAGTACCACGAAGCGGTTCGGCAACGCTACGTAGACGACGGCGAACCATACAGTTCCTCCACGCGCCGCGTCATGCATTCAACGCTGTACGGCCGGATTCTCGCTTGCGCCGCGCGCCCGAGCGCGCGCGCCCGCACCCGGTCCGCCAGCAGTGTGACAATCGCATCGGCCATCGTCACCGGATCTCCGGGTGGAACCAACAGCCCGGACCGTTCGTGCTCGAGGAGTTCGCAGTTTCCACCGACCGCCGTCGCTACGATCGGACGTGCCATCGCCATCGCTTCCATCAAGGCGTTCGCCAAGCCCTCGGATAGAGAGGGCAACACAAACACATCGACGGCCGCCAGAAATCCAGCAACGTCCTCGACATGTCCGACAAATCGCACATGCTGTTCGATTCCGAGGTCGCGTGATTGTTGTTGCAACTCGGCCAAACATTCGCCCTCACCCGCAAGCGCAAAAGTGGCCTGCGGAAAACGAGTGAGCACGGCGGGGGCCGCGGCGATAAAATGCTTGTGACCCTTGATCGATGCAAAACGTCCCACGGATGCGATCACGGGGCCGTCACCGGCGAGCGCAAACTTGCGACGCGTCTCGGCAATTTCGCTGTCGGTTGGGTCATGTGCGGGCAGGGCAACGCCGTTGGGAATCATCATTATTTGCGTCTGGCGCGCCATCCGGTTTCGGAGCAGCGTCTCGACCACGGGCGGTGTATTGGCCGTCACGTACGTGGCGCGTGGATACGCCAGACGCCCGGCGAGACGATGGCGACGTCCGTGAAAGTAGCCGATGTCGCGTTCGCTCAGAATGATGGTGGGAATCCCGGCCCGTCGCCCCAAGACGACACCGAGGATGTTGGCATGATACAGCCAGGCGTGCAGCACATCGAAACGCTCGGCTTGCATCCAGCGCAGAAACCGGAGCACCGGTGACAGATTGCGGATGCGGGCGATGGGGAACTCAATGTCCAAATCGAACACAGGAACACCGGCCGCTTCGAACGCGGGCCGCAGTCCGCCGCCGGCGCGGAACGCCGCCAGCGTCGGGGCGACTCGCGAGCGGTCAAGCGTTCGAAGAAGGTAAAGGAGTTGTTTTTCGGCGCCACCGACTCCCAGTCCTTGCACGAGGTACAGAACCCGTATCATTGAGTCGAGGCGGCACTGGCAGGCCTTAAGGCCATGGCGCCGGCCCTCACGAGGCGCGGCTGATTGGCCGCCGCACCCGCTGTCGCAGTGCTGGGTTGCCGGCGGCTCCAATCCTCCCTAGCGGCCAGGAACACTCCGACCATAAACCAGTACCAAGAAGCCTCACGCGCATCCCACGGGACGGCTGACCCGAACAAAAGAACAGTGACGATGAGTAACACGCGGGCCAAGCTTCGAACTTCCTCGGACGGATGATTGTGCCAATCACGCCACAGTGTCGGGACGATTCGGGCAAAGATCCACAAGACTATTATGACGCCAATCATCCCCTCGGCAACCAGCGTCTCGAATAAGTTCTCATGTGTGGTGAAGCCCCAGCCCAACCCCAGTTCCGGCCCGTGGGCGGTAAAATCGAGGCGTCCGCCGCCCCAGATGTATCGCGTGGGAACCTGATTCAGGTATTCGAAAACCGCCCCCCAGATGCTGACACGTCCCGAAAGCAAAGCGTCGGCGTTACGTGCTTCCAAGGTGCTTGCCTCGAAATACACCTTCACGCGTTCCGGGAGCCATAGAGGGCTGGTAGCCAATACCACCGCGAGGCTCAGAACTCCAAAGATCATCAATGGTTTCCGGCGCGTGGTCATCGCCAGCATCAGCCACCCCAACATGCACAGCACCCAAGCCGTACGAACCAAAGTGCATGCCACAGCCACAATGCCAACAATGGCTACGCCCATGCCGAAGAAGAGCTGCAGCCCGCGATCGAAGTACGGCTTGCGCGCCAGGAACAACACCAGCCACATCCCCCACAAGTCTCCCAGCGCGATGGATCCGCCCAGAATACCGCCCTCCTCTTTGCCTGAAGCGAACCGGTGGAGGATGGGGAAGATGTTGAAGAGCTGAAGGAACATGGTTAACGAGTACAAAACCAGGCAGCAACCCAGCGCGATCGCAAAGCGGCGTCTTTGTCCCAATTCCCGACCGTGGTTGTACCCGAAAAAAAACAAACCGACGTACATGACGGGCTTGACGAACTGTGACGTGAGAACCGAGGTATGGGAAGCGATGGCCAAGCCCGACCTGACGAAATCATAGTGCGGGAAATTCTCATAGGCGCGCAGAGACGAGACCAGAATGACCGCGAAGTAGAGGTACAGATAGTTGCCCACAGTCCGCTCGCGTATCTGGAAAGTCCAGCGCTTCGTCACCGCGTATTCCCCGACGTAAACGAACACCAACGTCGCGAAAATCAGGTTAAACTCGTTCAGCCCCATGGGCAGGGGAAAGACAAGACCAGAAATGGTGGCAATTTGGGCAAAGAATATCAGGCCGTAAACGCCCAGTTCGGGTTTGGTCAAGGCGAAGAACGCGAGCCCAATCACCGCCAAACTGGCAAGCGCGACCAAGTAATGCACGCGGGGCACCCACCACCCGGCGGCAAGGGAGACGGCCACTACCAGCGCCATCCGGATGGCCCTTTGAACAAGGTCCCGCGCTCTTTGCTCGGTCAACTCCATTGGAATCTCAGTATCTTAGTTGATTGCTCAACCGTAGTCCAGCGGGACCCCCCGTTGGCGTTGTCCTAATTTGATTCTTGGTTGAGTGGTTCTGCCCCGCAGCCCCATCTAATCCGCGCCGCAAAAGGCCCGTCTTTTTAAGGCGGGGTGTCGGGAATTATCCCGGTGCCAATACGAAGGGTGGCGGATATGGGTACAAAGGGGAAAGGGTTCAGGACCGGCCAAGTCCCTGCAGGCTCTCCAGTCTCCTCACGCGGGTCTCGATCTTTTCAAGCGCAACTACGGCATCGAGAAGGGCCTGCAAAACATCTCGGACGCGCCCGTAAATCTCTGTCTTGTCAAAGTCCTTGGCAATCGCCCTGCGCCTTGACGGAGACACAGCAACTCGTTGTTCGTATCGAAGCATTGATTCAACGTCACGATGAAGATTGCCCATGACATGCTTTCTCCTGTGGTTGGGGTTTAGGGAACGCCAAACTCTGCCACAAGCGAACGGCGGCGAAAAGGGCTTTTAGCGGTTGCCCTTGGCTTCGCTGAGAATCGCCACGCGCACGGCGTCTAGGGCGGATTTGACCGGAGGCAAGCCAAGCACGGTCACAATGCGGACTTCGTTGCCCGTATCGTGTGCCGCGTGACCCCAAGCGAAACATTGCTTTGCCTTTGGGTGCCCGGTTAGGTCAAAGATTTCGACAGTACCGTCCCAGACGGTCTTGCCCTGAAAGGCTTCATGTACGGGCACAGAGCCGACATGAATCGATTTGCAGCCATGCGCCTTGCGAATCGCCTCTTGCAAAGTCTCAATATAGCTCAGCGTTTCAGCCATTAGTTTTTTCGATCAGATCAGCCACAGTCCAGAACTCCGAGACAACACCGGCGGCCATTGCCGGGGTCATGCGAACGGTGCTGTGTCGCTTCACGAAATTGTAATATCCGAAGTACAAGCCGATTGCAGCCCTAAAGTTCTCCAGCTTCTTGCTGTAGGCGTTGGTCAGGCGAGTCAATCGACGGCACAGCATTCGCATGGTCAAATTCTGGCTCTCGACGTAAGACGTGGAGATATAGGCCGGGTTCGGGTTGCCAAACACGACGTTCTTTTCCTGAGTGTATAGCTCGGGCGGGCTGTACCTACCCGGCGCAAGCTCGGCGGCTCGAAATACCTTGATGATTTGCGCGTAGTCTAGCTGGCAGCCGAATCCTCGCTCCAGCGCGCCCGCGTAAGTGCCAAGGGCATCCGTGGAGATTTGGACGCGGCCAGTAAGGCGCGGGGCCAGGTCCTCGACAAAGCAAATGGTGTTGTAGTTGTCGCGCTTGCCGACTCGGAAAGCCGGGACAAGTTTCGTGTCGGCATCGAGCGCAACGAACGTATAGAAATCGCCGCGTTGCGATTCGTCATCTTTGTCCGTCAGTCGATTCTGGTGTTTGCCGACATATTGCCAAATCTCGTCTAGCTGTAGCCGCTCGCATTTCAGATCGCGCATCATCGTGTCCATAAGCGACGTGCATCCCTGCCCGACTCGGAGGCCAAGCCGCATGATGGTGTCCCGGTGAATGCCCGTCATGCGCTCAATCGAGCGAATGCTCACGCCTTCCGCAAGTGCGCTCACTGCCGCGATCTTCTTTTCCATTGGTAGGTTGTTTGCCATATTGCGCTCCGTTCCTTATCTTGGACTTATTGTACTACGGCAAGTATTCATGTCAACAACATTTTGTACTACACAAACTGTTTTCTTTGTGCTATCGTATCCGGCCATGAAGAAACGCATGGGGCGGCCACCGTTGCCAGAGGAGAAAGCCCGAAGCATCGTGTTCCAGGTCCGTATTTCGCCAGAGGAACAAGACAAAATCCTTCGGGCCGCCCAGAAAGCCGGGTTAAACTCAGCCGCATGGGCGAGATCGCGCTTGCTTTCGGATTCCTGATGGGTTATGGAAGCGACCAGATTCGGACTGGTATTTCCGGGGTGTAAAGCCGCGGCGACTTAGCCGATTAGTCCACGCTCCCAAAAGTGTGGGTCTTCCAGCCCGCGTGATTGTGTACCGGACAGGTGAACATCACGCGGGCTGGTGTCTTTTTCGTCGTCGCGCTGGTCGCGGGTGACCACTCTGCCCGTCTTGCGCTTTATTCTGTTGTCATTATCGCTTCGCTTCCTTTCGCTATTAGCTTTGTTGTCAAGCAAGCGTTCCCAAAAAAACAGCCGCCAAGCCCTGAAAACCTTGTAAGGTAGGCGCTGGCCTCGCGGTTGCAGCGGACTTGGCGGCTAAGTATTTATTGCCTTACGGGTTTTCAGCCCGAAAATCTTAACGGCTCAAAGAACGCGACCCGCACGCGGCAAACAAAAAAGCGCGAGTCGCTGCCGAAGTGTATTCGGCGCATCTCGCGCTAACGGATGGTACTTAGCATCGCTGCCGCCGACAGTCAAGAGCCGCTTTGCTGTTTTAGAAGTTGAAACGCCTTCTTTGTACGACGAGCCGAAATTTGGTAGGATTTTCGTATGAAGAAGACATTCGCGGTCTGCCCCTGTCAAAACTGCGGTAAGCAGATCGAATTTGACCGGTCCGAACTCGGTTTTGCCAAGACGAGAACAATCGAGTGCCCGCATTGCCAGCAGGAAACCGCTATTTTCGATCCAAAAGACACGTCGGAATCCGTCATCCCAGCCCCTCCCGAACCCGAAGAAAAACCGGGCACGGCGTTTCTTACCTTCGCCTGTTTTGTCATGTTCGCAATCGGATTGGGGACGACGATAACCGGATTCCAAGGCTACTATGCTGCCGGGGAAGACCCCGCTTGGCGCACGATGTACGTCGTCCAATATAGCTCCGGCTTCGTCCTGATAGCTCTCGGCCTGATTCTCTCGGCACTCGTTCGCTTAATCAGGAAAGAGTAGGCAATCCAAATTAGGACAACGCCCCCCCGTTCGCCCCCCTCACTCTGCTGCTGCCCGGTCCGCGCGTTTCCAATGCTGCGGTTTGACGAAGCGAAGGTTCGGCAGATCGACGAACCGGACCATCCGCTTGGCTCCGTCGGCATCACGGCAAGCGATGTCGAACTCCTCGAGGTACGGACCGGCAAACCGCGACTTGCGGTGGTACACCGCCTCGTACACGGTCGGCACACGCGACACGTTATAGCCCATGAGCCTCGCCATCGTGGCATCAATGTAGGCGGGGTTCTCGCCGCCGAGCAGCACGCCTGCCGGCCTGGGTGACGGCACCAACGGACCCTCGCCCTCGCCGGCAATGATGCCGTCAGCCAGTGTCAGAATGTGTCTTGGCGAACGCGGGCTGAAATAAAGGATATGGTTGAGGTCGAGCGTCGTCCGCCAGATCGTTTCGTTGCCGCTCCAACTCCCCGCGTCGATGCGATCCCCGCTGGTGACCCGCGCCGCCTTCCACAACAACTGCAGCGCTCTCAGGCAGGCGCGCCGCTTCAACGCCGCCATCGTCATGTAATCTTCCCACACCCGATCGTATAAGTTGTCGTGCCACTCCCGCAACCGACCGCCGATACAGTAGTCGTCGCCGCCGCTAAAGTACGACCCCTTGATGTGGTGCGCGAGGTATTCCTTGTGACCGTTGATGCCAACCAGATTCTTCAATGCGCCCGTCAGCCCTGCTTTCATGTGGGTTTTCATCTTCGGCAGGTTGATGAGCAGGTCGGGGCCGAAGACGCGTTTGGTGACCAGATATTCGTGTTTGCCCGCGCCATGATGGGTTCGCATCATGCTCGGCTTGTAACAGGTCACGCGGAAGCGATCCGCGTAGTCCGCAATTTCTTCGAGGAAACTTTGCGCACCGAGATCGACCAACTCATATTTTTGGGCCAACAGGTCGTGGTAATCCGCCCGAAACGACTGCCGTGACGGGTTGTCCCATTCGCTGAACCCATCATACAAATCCATCAACGTCAGCCGCCAATCCTCGATTGTGATGTCGAGGTTCGGATAGGTCTGCTTGGCCCGGGTGACGACGTCGCCCACGCGGCTCCGCTCGACCAGTTTTGCGAAATCACAGCTTTGCAGCGGCGCATCGCCGATTACAATTGACCCGTTGCCATCCATTGCGAGGGCGACCCAATCGATGACGTGTTTGATGAGTGCGGCGTGCGTGATCAACGAATCCAGGTCGTGCCCATTCGGATTATAGTGCCGCACCCAGTTTGGCTTGATGACCGCCCGCCCGCCTGGGCCAATCAGATCTCCGAACGGATTGTCCGGGTCCCTGCCCCACAGCGCGCACAACGACCGCAGTGCCTCCCGAAACCCGTCGGCCCCATCGTAGGGAAACTCCGGGTAACGTGGCTCGACCTGTACCATGACAACATCCGGTTTAATAAATCGCCTCCTTGTCTGGCGGCTCCCCGGTGACGAGGCTGCGTGTGAACAGTAGCTTGCCTTGCGGCGTGCGGGGGATTTCGCCGACCTCGTGCCATTCGACGCGACAGAATGGGCCCATTACCAAGCGGATCTTCTCGTTGATTTCTGTAATGTCCGGTTCGTGGATGGCTCCAGCCGGCACGTAATATACCTCGACCAGATCGACATCTCGTTGCAGCACTTGAAACTCACGCACCCAATCGCGGAAATAGAACAGATGCGTGAAATACTCCCCGTGCACGAGCGCCCCCTCTCTGGTCAAAAAATGATCGGTCACGCGGCCCGAAACGCGCGCCAAGGTAGGCAACGCCAGTCCGCAATCACACGGTTCACCCACCACGGCAGTATCGCCGATCTCGTAACGAATCAATGGCATGGCAAAATTGTGCAACGTCGTGACCAATACTCGCCCCTCCTGTCCCGGACGGACCGGCCGATCGTCCGTCCCCACCACCTCCACAAGGTTGTTGAAACTGAATAGATGCATTCTCCCCTTCTCGCACTCACCCGCCATGGGGCCAACCTCTCGCGACCCGTAAAAATCATGCACCTTGCAGCCGAACACCTCTTCGATCAACTGTCTCATGAAAGGCCGCAACGTTTCTGCCGAGGAATAAATCTTGATCGGGCGATGGATGCGAAGTCCGCGGGCCTTCGCAAACCGGGCCAGTTCGTAAAGCGACCCGGCATAACCACGGATCAGGGCCGGTTTGCGACGGTTGATCGTCTCCACAAAGCGCGCCATGTCCCGGTCCGTCATGCGGAACGAATTCAGCAGCGTGGTGTTCAGCAGCCAGTTTCGGACCCGATGTTTCAGGCTTTCGCTCTGACCGAACAGGTCGCGTTCCGAGCCCCACAAGACCACGGCAGGCACGCAGCCGAAATCCACCCGAATCAGCCGACGGTAGAAGAAAAGCTCCGTCGCCGCGCTCCACTCGCGGTATTGATTATCCTGCACAAAGGTCACCGGTTGGCCGGTCGAGCCACCGGAGCTGGTCGTCAGCCAATCGGATGATCGCGGACCGTCCGATTGGAGACGCTCGAAGTTTTTCCGGATCAACCCCTTCGTTAGCGTGGGAACCTCAGTCCAGTCACTGTCTCGGTCGAGAGCTTCGCGGTAATAGGCGACATGCCTGGTCGCATGGTTCACCAGGGACTGAATATAAGCCGTACCCTGCGCGGGCCGAAACGCGACGACTCTCCGATATAACTGCTCCAACTGCTTTGTTGCCGGGTACTTGCAGAGTGTATATATCCCCGCCCGGAGATTCATGACTCGAAGGCTGGCCTCCCGTCTCCGACCTTGGCCGACCTCACCGGCGTGAAGTTCTGAGCGAAACCCCGGCCCGCTCTTTCGAAATGCCGATAACCGGTTGCAGGTGGCTTCCGCCCCGAAGCAACGGCGCTCACGATTCCATGCCCGCATTTCCAACGCTCATGACCATCGACACTATAACAGGTCGTTACCACCTACAACAATCCGAATTCTGGGCGGCGCCGAGCGCACATCCGGGCTGTCGGCCGGACGCGAGACCAGCTCCGCCGCGGCAAGCATCCCGCCGATTCAATCAGCGGGGGAGAGAGGCGTTCATCGCAAATCAGGCGCACTTCATGGCCCACGCTGATGGAGGATTCCGATAGCCGCGTTGTGGCCTCTCGCCCGTTCTTCCTCCCCGGCAGCGTAACATCCAGCGAGGGCAAAACGTTGGCCGCGCCCTCTCCTACGGTTTCCTAGTGTTGTCTGATTCGACGATCTAGCATATAAGAACAACCTGCCCAATGTTGCCAGGAATTGAGAGGGTATTGCGTTGCGCCATCCGCCAAGCAGATGCAAATCTGGTTGCCGCGCCATGGTGGGGTAAAACAGCCAAGTGAAACCGACAGCGGACCAACCGATCAAACCAGAGTCTTTCCGCCGGATGTTGGTCGTGGCGATTGTCGTGTACAGTGGCCTGGCTGTTTATTCGATTCTTGCCGGTCCCTCTGGCGAGCTGCGCTTCTGGAACCCCAATTGGGTCGCCAAGCAGGACTTGCAGGCCAAGGGAGCGCCTCAAGTCCCGCACTATTGGTCGCCCGATTCTGTCTGGTACGCCGAACTGGCGAAGAACCTACTGAACCATCACCGTTTCTCAAGGCAGACCGAACCTCCTTACCTCTGGGAGCCATATCGCACGCCGGGCTATCCGGTTCTGGTGGCCCTGGGACAAATGATGACGGGTCATGAGTGGGGTGTTTTGTTGTTCAACCCGTTGTTCGCGGTCTTGATGCTCTGGAGCATCGTTGGACTTGCCCATGAACTGTGGAGGAACGGCGCCGTCACGCGCCTTAGCGGCTGGCTGACGATTTTTCTGCCGCCCTGTCTGGGCTGGTCTGAGTTTCTTTTAACGGACTACGTACACGGATGCCTGACCGTTACAGCTTTTTACCTGACGGTGGTGGCGGTGCGACGGGCCAAGTGGTCGTATGGGATTGGCGCCGCGCTCGCCTGGTCGGCCTGCCAATGGATCCGTCCAACGTCGGAGATGGCCGCCGTCTTCATCATTCTGATCGCCGTGTGGGAGGCCCGACGCCGGCCGCAGTTTTTGCTGACAGGGTTCTTGATCGCGGCCAGTTTTCTGACGCCGCTATATCTGTGCTACCGGATGTTTCACGATTACGGCGTTTTCACTGTGTCTTTACTGGGTCGACATGTGACCCGATATCATCTTGTGAGCGTGGCCGAAGCCATGGCCACCGGACAAAGCGAGTCTGCTACATTAAAACGGAGCTTTGAAACCGATGCTGAATTGATAGCGGAATTCGATCCGCAACGTCTAGCCCAAGATCGGTCTGTCCCGCCAACTTCGTTTGGGTTGGAGCTTCTTGGAGGAACAAGAAATCTCACGCTGCCGCTCTATGATGTGCAGGGGGAAGCGATTCGAGATGCGCTGAAGAAATATCCGCGCTATCTCGTTATCGCGTATGGGAAAGGCTTTTTCTCCGAGGCCCTATGGGCTCCTTGGGGAAGTCCATTTCGTTGGGAGAACCCGCAGATACGAACGGCGATAGCGCATCTGATGCGGTTGGCGTACTGGCTTTTCCTGGCGTTGGCGCTGGTTGCCACATGGGAGGTGATACGGCATGGGAACAGTCGAGGGCCTTTGATCATTTGGTTGTCATCGCTGTTTTGGGTTGCCGCTGCCAGCATTGCGGCTGCGGGGGGGTCGCGGTACCGGTTTCCGGGCGATCTTCTATTGATTCCGTTGGTGGCCTGCGGATGGATGGTACTCGCTCATAAACTTGGGAGCTACACCGAGCTTGGAACGAAACCGCACGGAGAGGAACCAACAGAGCGGGACACGGGCCATTACGTTTTCCGGTCGGCAATCAGAATCCACTCTTGAAAACCATCGGTCGGGAGTATAAGAAGGGCATTCAACAAATGATGAAATCTCCCCTCAACATCGGCGTGATCGGCTGTGGCTACTGGGGACCCAACCTGCTTCGCAACTTCAGCGCTGCGGAAGGCGCCGGCGTGCGGATGTGCTGTGACCTCGAGCCACGCCGGTTTGCCAAGCTGGCCCCGCTCTACACGAAGACCCAATTCACCACCAATCCCGACGAAGTGCTGAGTAGTCAAGAAGTCGACGCCGTAGCCATTGCCACGCCTGTGAGCACCCATTTCGCTCTCGCCAAACAGGCACTGGAAGCGGGCAAGCATGTACTTGTAGAAAAGCCCCTGACTCTGCGGGTTGACCACGCTGAGGAATTGGTGGCGCTGGCCTCTCAGAAGGGGCTTGTCCTCCAAGTAGACCACATATTCGTGTACAGCCCGCCCGTTGTGAAGATGAAGGAGATCGTGGACTCGGGTAAGCTGGGCAAGCTCTTCTTCATTGACAGCGTTCGCATCAATCTCGGCTTGTTTCAGCACGACGTCAACGTGGTCTGGGATCTGGCCCCGCACGATTTGTCAATTGCGGACTACCTGTTGGGGCGTTTGCCGCGCAGCTTGTCCGCTTTCGGCAGCGTTCACGCCGGTCAGGACATCGAAGACGTCGCCTACCTCAACCTCGACTTCGGCGACGGCTTGATCGCCAACTTCCACGTCAACTGGCTGTCGCCCGTCAAGGTCCGCCACATCATCGTTGGCGGCAGCGAACAGAGTTTGATCTACAACGACATGGATGTCAGCGAAAAGATCAAGGTCTACAACCGCGGCATCCAGGTGACCAACGACGAATCGCGCCGACAACTGCTCATCGCCTACCGGTCCGGCGACGTGTGGTCTCCGAACATCGGCATGGAGGAACCGCTCGGCCGCATGGCCAGTCATTTCATCAGTTGTATCCGTGAGGGCAAACGTCCGCTGACCGACGGACAATCTGGTCTTCGGGTTGTGAAGATTCTCGACGCCGCGCAGCGCAGCATCAAAGCCCAAGGCGGGAGGGTCGTGCTGTGAGCACAGCGCCGCAATCACTCGTGGCACCCGAGGCGCGCTTGGGGCGCGATGTCCAAATCGGCCACGGCACGCGGATCTACCCGAACGCGGTGATCGGGGACAATTGCACCATCGAAGACTTTTGTGTGATCGGGCATCCGTCGCGAGGTCGTTGGGCCGGGCAACCCCTCCAAATTGGGCCAAACTCGGCCATCCGTTCACATGCCGTGCTGTACGAGGGGTCCCAGTTTGGCTCTCGCCTGGAAACTGGCCACCATGTGTTGATCCGGGAGGGAACGGTGGCCGGCGAGAATCTGCGAATCGGCAGCTTCTCCGACATCGAAGGGGATTGCCAGATCGGGGATTTCTGCCGCTTTCACGGGTATGTGCACGTCGGGCGCGGCAGCCGAATCGGCCATTTCGTGTGGCTTTACTCTTTGACGACGTTGACCAACGATCCATTGCCACCTTCGGACGTCGCCGACCCTGTGAAGATTGAAGATGGTTGCGTCGTTGCCGTGGGGGCGACGCTGTTACCGGGTACGATCCTGAAGCGCGGTTGCTTCGTCTCCGTGGGGAGCACGGTTGAAGGGCATATCCCGTCGGGGGCAGTCTTGCGCGGGAATCCGGGACAAATTGTGTCGCACGTCTCGCTTCTGCGCAGTCTTGAGCACGGCGTGGCACACCCGTGGATGGGCCACTACGGTCATAACTATCCCGACGACGCTCAAGCGCGTCTGGCTGCATTGCAGGCCCAAATCGTCAGCGACCGAGAAGCCTTCGTACTCCAGTAACCTTAGAGGCAAACACAGACATGATTGATCGCACCACAATCCTCGACTTGATGCGGGGGATTCTGCAGCGCCAGGGAAAACCCAACGACTATGGCGAGGATGCCCTTCTGTCGGACATCGGCTTTCGCAGTCTGGACTTTTCGGAGTTGGCTCTCAGAGTGGAGACCGCGTGCGGCAAACCATTGAGCTTCGGCGCGGCCCCTTTGCGAGCCATCCGCACGGTCCGAGACGTGGTCGATTTCATGGAGCGCGCCTCTGGTGATCAAACTGATCCGCCACAATCTCGTTAACCTCGAGACGGGTCCCCGCGCCATCGGTACACTGTTGGATGAGTTTGCGCCCCGCGTTCTGGGTTTGTCCTCTGGTGCCGGTCCAATTGCCTTCGCGGGAGGCAACGTCTGCGAGTTGATCCAGGCCGCAGCGTGGTTGGCCGAGACAAATCACGATGGCTTGGTCCTGCCTCAAGAGAGGCTCACGACTGAAATCCATCAGATTTTGCTCGAGAGTGGCTCCCGAGTCGTCAACCTGACGGATGGGCAGGTGACGGCTCCCCCCAAGCCGGCGGCGATGCAAGCAGGCCGAATCAGTTTGCTGACGTCTGGGACAACAGGCACGCCGAAATTGATCGAGCATAGCTGGTCGACGCTGTTCACGATGGCGAAGGTACGTAACCTCAGGCCCTTGAACTGGCTGTCCACCTATCAGGGGGGAACGTATGCGTGGTTCCAGATTTTGACGACGATCTTCTTCGTCGAGCATCAGACGCTCACCGTAGCGGCCGACCGTGACCCCGCAGTACAAATCGAGGCCGCCCTGCGTCATGGTGTGACGGCCCTTTCAGCCACTCCCACCTTCTGGCGGTTTGTTCTGATCCAATTTGCTCCCGCGACATTGCAACAACTGCCATTGCAGCAAATCACTCTCGGTGGTGAAAGAATTGATCAGGAAATCCTGGATCGGCTCAAGGGACTGTTTCCGGAAGCCACTTTGACCCACATCTACGCATCGACCGAGGCCGGGGCGTGCGTCATCGTGCGTGATGGCAAAGAGGGTTTCCCCATCGCTTGGCTCCACGACCAGGTCCAAGATGCTTCCGAGCGGCCGCAGCTGCAGATTCGCGATGGATTGTTGTGGATCCTCTCGCCACATTCCGCGCTGAATCGCCCGGGTTGGATTAATACGGGAGACAGTGTCGAAATCCGCGGAGACCGGGTCTTTATTCTGGGGCGCTTGGAGCAATCCATCATCAACGTGGGCGGGATGAAGTTTGCCGCTCGAGACGTCGAACAGGAACTTCTGAGACATCCCAGTGTGGTCTGGTGCCGGGTTTCAGGTCGGCGGGCGCCGCTCGTGGGCGAGGTGGTTGCCTGCGATGCGGTATTGAAACCCGGTGCGCCGCCGGTGACCGAAAGTGATCTGATGCAGTATTGTGCACAGAGAATTCCCTCGCATATGGTCCCGCGCTTCTGGCAATTTCTCCGTGAGATTCCCATGACCGACAACCTCAAGACTACAGTGCGTTAGGGCCCGACATGGACGACCACGACAAGCCAATCATCATCAGCGGAGGCTCGAAGGGGCTTGGCTTGGTCATGGTGATCCATTGCCTTCAGCGTGGCTGTCCCGTGGCCACATTTGCGCGACACCCGACTGCCGATGTGCAAGCGCTGGGTATGAAGTTCCCCGACCAGTTCCACTTCGAATCCATCGACGCAACCCAGGCCGATCGCGTTGACGCATTTGTGACGCGCGTCGCCGAAAGGTTCGGTCCGATTTACGGACTGGTGAACAACGCAGCGCTTGGACAGGACCATCTCTTGTCGCACATTTCCCCCGAAATCGTCGATTCCATCATTGCTGTTAATCTCAAAGCCCCGATTCTGCTTACGCGCAGCGTGATTCGTCGGATGCTTCTGAATCCGACGGGCGGACGAATCGTCAACGTCACCTCCATTTGCGGGGCGCGGGGCTACGCTGGATTGACTGTGTATTCTGCCACCAAGGGCGGGTTGGACGCTTTTACACGGTCGTTGGCGAGGGAATTGGGCGGCCGTCGCATCTTGGTCAACGCACTTGCCCCCGGCTTCTTCGCATCCGAAATGTCGAGTGTGCTGGCGGCGGACCAACTGGAGACAATTCGGAGGCGCACGCCGACGGAGCGGCTCTGTACACAAGAAGAGATGCTGCCGATCCTGGATATGTTATTGTTTGCCAACACGAATCTGACTGGCCAGACAATCTACGTGGACGGAGGTGCAGGAATCTGAATGGCTACGGTTGTCGGCCTGCCGTCGACCTGGAGAATGGGGTGCTGCCGGAGGTGCTGACAGCCCAGAGACATCTCGTAACACTGGCATCTTGGAGATCACCATGGAACTAACAGGCAAAACAGCGCTCGTCACGGGCGGTTGCGGTTTGATCGGCTCGACCATCGTCGACCAACTCCTGCAAAAAGGCTGCCAGGTGCGCATTTTGGACAATCTGGAGCCATGTACTCACCTGGAAGGAAAGCCCCCGTGGGTGCCCCAAGAAGCTCAGCTTATCGTCGGCGACATGCGCAACATCCAAGACGTCGAGAAAGCCGTCTCGGGCGTCGACGTCATTTTCCACCAAGCAGCCTATGGTGGATTCGCTCCCGAGTTGACCAAGATGACCGACGTCAACGCCTGCGGCACATCGCGAATCTTCGAGGTCATCCGAACGAAAGGTCTGAACGTCCAGAAGATCGTCACGGCTTCTTCACAGGCGGTATACGGCGAGGGGCGGTACCGCTGTGAACAGTGTGGCCCCTGTTCGCCGGAACCGCGGGCCATTGCGCAACTGGAGCGGGGAGAGTGGGAAGTCAAGTGCCCGACCTGCGGGAAACCGACCCACGGGATGCCCATCAATGAAGAAGCACCGCTGAAACTTACCGGTGTGTACGCGCTCTCCAAGTACTTCGAAGAGCGGCTGACCCTGGCGCTTGGACGCGAGTGGGGTATCCCCACCGTGGCGCTGCGGTATTCTTTGACTTACGGGCCGCGACAATCCATCTTCAATCCCTATTCCGGCATCTGCTCGATATTCTCGACGCGTTTGTTGAACGGGCTGCCACCGGTCATTTACGAAGACGGCCGCCAGACTCGCGATTTTGTTTATGTCGGCGATGTGGCCCGCGCCAATGTCATGGTCATGGAACAAGATGCCGCCACCGGCAAGGTTTTCAATGTCGGAACCGGCAGGGGCACTTCCGTGATGGAGTTTGCCTGTCTGTTGCGTGACGCGTACGGCGTCAAAGTCGATCCGGTAACGCCCGGCGAATACCGGCCTGTGGATTTCCGGCATCTGATTGCGGACAACTCCAAGATCACCGCTTTGGGTTGGAGTCCGACGGTCTCGGTTGCCGAGGGTGTCCGCCACTATGCTGGATGGATTCTGGCCATGGAACGGCCGGCCGAGTATTTCACCAAAGCCGAGCAAATGCTCAAACAGCTCCGCATCGTGCGCAAACTCAACCAGTGAGGCGAGCCGTGGCGCCACGAACCAAACTGAGTGTGATCATTCCCGTTTACAACGAAGAGCAGAACCTGCCCCTGTTGTTGCAGGAATTGAACCGGGTCACGGCTACGCTGACAGATGTCGAGCCGGAGTTTTTGTTCATAGACGACGGCTCGCGAGACCAATCGCTGGCGATCTTGCGGGCGGCCGCAGCCCGTGACCCTCGCGTGCGGGCCGTGAGTTTCTCGCGCAACTTCGGCAGTTATGTCGCCGTTATGGCCGGCTTACAGCACAGCACTGGCGACGCCATTGCCAATATTTCGGCAGATCTTCAAGACCCGCCGGAACTGCTGCCGCGGTTGCTGGAGAAGTGGCGCGAAGGCTTTGAGGTGGTGTGGGGGTACCGGCACACACGTGACGATCCCGTCTTCACGATTTTGTTCTCGCGTCTCTACGCCACATTGATGCGGCGTCTGGCCTTGCCGGACATGCCCCGCACCGGCGTGGATGTGTGTCTGGTGGACCGTAAGGTGGCGCAGGTTGTCGTAGGATGTAACGAGAAAAACACGTCCGTGTTTGGCTTGATCATGTGGTCGGGGTTCCGACAAGCTTTTGTGCCGTACGCGCGTCAGAGTCGCAAGCATGGCCGGACCAAATGGACGTTGTCGCGAAAGATCAAGTTGTTTACGGATAGCTTCGTTGCCTTTTCGTTCTTCCCGATTCGGCTGGTGTCCTATCTGGGGATTGCCGTCTCGTTGATGGGGTTTGCTTACGCCGCCGTCGTGGTCTTGGACCGGATTTTACACGGCACGCCGATACGCGGTTGGCCGTCTTTGATGGTGGCCATCGTCACGCTGTCGGGCGTGCAGCTCCTCATGCTGGGAATCGTCGCGGAATACTTGTGGCGCACCTTCGAGGAGTCCCGCAAACGTCCTTCCTACATCGTCAAGGAACTGATCGGTTTTGAGGAACCCGCACCGGGCTCCGATCGGCACAACCGTCCGTGATGAGGTTCCTGGGACGACTGAGGGACTTCGCTGAACAACCGAGAAGCGACGGCCACCGGTTTGTGCCGTCACAGGGCCGCGAGTCAACCGCGCCAACTCGGCGGCAGATTCCGTTCGATATCAAGCGGTCCGAAACTCTTGCTCGTACGCGCCCCGGCCTCCTTGACCCACGCGGCCATGCGACCGAGCCCCTCCTCAAGCGAGAACGGCGGGTGAGAACCGAAAATGCGAGCCGCCTTCTCGTGCGTGGAATAGGCGTGCTTGACCTCGTTGCGAGCAGACAGGTACTGCGGCTGAAATTCTGCACCCATGGCCCGGCAGACCGCTCGGGCCAGTTCGTTAACGGTGTACGGCTGGTCGGCGCCGACGTTGAAGGTCTCATTATACGCGGCTGGCACCTCGACGGATCGGGCGATGACGGGCGCCACGTCGCCGATGTAACTAAAGGCCCGGCTCTGTTCGCCATCACCGAAGATCGGCAGCGGTTTGCCCTGTAAGATGTTGTTCATGAAGATGCCGACGACATTCCGGTAACGGTCCCCGATGTTCTGGCGTTCGCCGTAAACGTTGTGCGGCCGGAAAATGACGTGGTTCAACCCGAAGAGTTCGTGCGCCGCACGCAGGTCCAACTCGACGGCGTACTTGGATATGCCGTACGGATCTTCCGGCTGTGGCACCAAATCTTCGGTCATCGGTAATTGGTTGCGCCCGTACACGGCAATCGAGGAAGTAAACACAAAGCACCGCACCCCGTGATTCACAGAGGCATTGATGAGATTCACGCTGCCGATGAGATTGTTTTCGTAATTGAACCGACGGATAAAATGACTCAGCCCTTCGGCAGCGTAGGCGGCCAGATGGAACACATACTCGAAATGCCATTGCCGGAAGAGGCCCTGAATCAATACTGCGTCCGTGACGCTCCCCTGGACGAATTCCGCCCGGGGATTGACATTGTCACGGAACCCGCCGGACATATCGTCCAGAGCGACCACGTGGTGACCGCGGGCGAGCAGTTCATCAACCGTATGTGAACCGATGAAACCCGCCGCACCAGTAACCAGGACGCTCGCCTTGTCTTGCACGATGCTCGAAACTACCGTGCGATCTCCCCTGTGGCAACGCTAAAGAGGATTTCGCAGCCCCAGACGCACCCCATCCCGAACCTGGCCGACGAAGCCGCCATCCAGGCAAGCGCATTCAGGCTTACCAACTTCTGCCTCCTCGTGGTCGTTCCTGCTTCGCTGACCATCCCCGCGTAATCACCCCTCCGGATGCGAGTACGCCCGGTTCAAACACTTCCGGATACAGGAGGGGGGATCGACTTCTTCGCAGTAATACTGGTAATTTGCCAGTCGCATGGAGCTGGCAAGATCGGCGTCGTCCAAAAGTCGCCGGCACTGGTCCACACATTCGGACGGGGTCCCGAACCCCAGGTAATTCGTGCCCTCGCGCAGAGGTTTGGGAAGTTCGTCTCGGAGACCTTCGGCCACAACGCACTTCGACCCGGCGAGGTATTCTCCGAGTTTCCACGCGTTGCAGTGATAGAGCCCGCGGGTGTAAACAGCAATCAAACTGCGCTTGCTGGCCGCAACGTAGGCACGACGCCGGGCGTCGCGATGGGTGCACACCAGATCGGGGTAATGTTGCCGTGCGTACGGCGTGGGTATCAGCCCACCTTGAAATCGTGCGCCAAACTCCCGACGAAGTGCGCGAATGACACCCGCCCGCAACTCATTGACTTCCGTGCTTGAATCAGGAATCACCTCTTCCTCGCGCCAAACGCGTGTCTGAAAAACGATCCGCCGGTCAACAGTTGTCTCGGGTGGCTCCTGAAACTTCGTCGACAGCGGCACGGAAAGATACCACCTTACCATCCCCACCGCTTCTCGCGGAAACCGGATCAAACGGCGCCCTTCCGCCGCCTGCAGTGCTTCGCCGAACTTCCGCGCCAGAACCCGCAGAGCCAAGCCATCCATGGGCGCACTTCGGCACGGGAATATCAGACCGAGCGGGCGGACCTTGCGACGCAATTCCTCGGGCAGATTCGCCAGATCGGGAGCGTAGTAACTCTTACGAAAATAAAGGTCGCAGCGCTCCAGAGCCGCCGGATTGGCCACGTCGCTGCGGTCTCGCAAGTCAATGCAGAGCATCTTGCCCGCACCCGCGTCTGACTGAAGCTCCAGATTGATGGTGAGGCCATCCCAGAAATTCCGACCATCGTGCAGGTCACACTGCAACTCGATTTCACCCCGGCGGTCCAACTCGCACAGGCCCGCCAGCACATACGAGGCGTGAATCATGTCGAGCTTGTGCACGCCGGACACAATCACTCGCAACATGGGCCGTACCTCCTCGGTACATTCATTCCGGTGGGCAACCCCGTCGCTCGTACCCCACAATCATGCGCAACATCTTAATTAACCCGAGAGGAGCGTCAACCACATAAGCAGCGCCAACCCCGACCCAGCCACCGGACACAATCACAATCGATCCGCGTACCCGTGTTGATATCGCGGGCGACCGACGCCCCGTTTTGACGTCGGCAACTCTTCCGGGGACTCCCCGAACATCAGTGGTTGGCGGTCTGTTTGAGGTTGATTTCCCCAGGGGGAACTGCTTTATACGGCATTCCCATGGAAAAAGTGTTGATCACCGGCGGAGCGGGTTTCATCGGCTCACACTTGTGCGAAGCATTGCTGGCGACTGGACGTGAAGTCTTCGTGCTGGATGATTTGAGCACGGGGTCGCTCGCCAACATCCACCACCTGCAGAGCCACCCGCATTTTCACTTCGTCAAGGGATCGATTCTGAATGCCGACGCGGTGGGGGAGATGGTTCGGGCGGTGGACTTCATTTACCATCTGGCTGCAGCCGTGGGTGTGGACCTGGTCGTGCGCAGCCCGGTGAAAACCATCGAATCCAACGTCTGGGGTTCGGAGAACGTTTTGGCGGCGGCGAGCGACCATGGCGTCGGGGTCCTGTTGACATCGACCTCTGAAGTCTATGGCAAGAGCAATAAAGCGATGTTTCACGAAGACGACGACTTGTTGATCGGGCCGTCGACACAGGGCCGATGGAGCTACGCCTGTTCAAAGTTGCTCGATGAGTTTATGGCGATCGCCTATTGGCGAGAGAAGAAGTTGCCGGTCATCATTGTGCGGCTGTTTAACACCGTCGGGCCGCGACAAACCGGCCGATACGGCATGGTGCTGCCGCGTTTCGTCGAACAAGCTCTCCATGCCGAGCCGCTTACGATCTACGGGGACGGCCAGCAATCCCGCTGTTTCTGCCACGTCAACGATGTGATCCGCGCGCTGACGGAATTGCCCAACCAGTCCCGGGCGGTGGGCCAGATTTACAACGTAGGCGGTACGGAAGAGATCACCATGGTGGAGTTGGCCCAGCGAGTCAAGCAATTCGCCGAAAGCCGATCGGAATTGCGGTTTGTTCCTTACGACCAGGCTTATGCCAAGGGATTCGAGGACATGCGCCGACGCAAACCCAACACGGACAAGATCCGTCAATTGCTCGGCTGGCAGCCGACGTATGCCCTGAACGACATCATCCGCTCGACCGTCAAATATCATCGCGGCAACCATCCGCAGTCCGGTCAAAGGTCGATCGGATAGCTTCGATAGAATCCCACGATTCGGTTAAGCGGGCCGCCATCTCAAGCAACGGTTCCGCCGTCGAGTCGCGAGTGATTGCGCCCGGACATCACGGCGACCGCGGCGGTGACGGCCACCCGCGCTCCGGCAACCGAGATGAGAACTCCTGTTAGTCCCAAGGGCTTGATGAGCAACATGAGGATCATCAGATGTGTGCCCGTCAGCACCAGTCGTGCAATCCACAGCGTCTTTTCAGCAGCGCGGGCCTTACAGTAGACCTCAAAAATGAGCCAAGCCGACCCGAGCGCCCAGATCACGACCAGCCACCGCGACAACCTCACGCTCTGGACGTATGCGGGCCCCAGAATCAGCGGCAGGAGCCAAGATGCAAACACCCAGAACAGCACTGCTAGGGCGATGAAGGCTACGATCAAGTACACGCGCCACACCCGAACGCGTCGCCGTGCCTCCTGGTCGGAACATTCCGCCAATCGAGGGAACAACAGACTGGCAGCAACATTCCACGTTTCTTGTATGATGGCGTCCTTTATCCGCGAAGCCATGTTAAACCATCCCAACTCGGCAAACGGCAGGAATGTCCCCACCACTACCTGATCCGCCCGCCATTCGATGCTGCCAATTACATCCAGCCAAGTCAGCCGTTTGCCGTAGCGGAGCGACTCGGGGTTCACCCGCTCGTTCGCCTTAAAGCGACGCACGCTCACGTGGTAGAAGATGAACTGGGTCAACGCCGCACTGCTCACGTTGGCCGCAAACACCCAGGGCACGCTCCGCGTCCACAGCAGCGCCAGCCAGGTTGCGCCCGTGGTCGTCAACATTCCCGCGAGGCGGAGTTTCGCAAACATCTCGAACTGCTTCTTGCCAGTAAGAATGGCCCAGCAATTATCGAACGAGTTGAACACCGGGAATACGGCCGCCGCGATGAAACACGAGATCGCCACGACAGGCCCCTTGCTGTGCCAACAGACGAGGCCGATGACCGCCATGGCCACGGTGCCGAATAGGCTGAAGCGCAAACGCACACGTGTCCCAAGCGCTATGAATCCGTCAAACTCCTGGGCCGCCGCCTGGGCAACCGCGATGTTAATCCCCGGCAAAGACAGCGGATTCAAGAGCAACATCATCGCCATCACGTAGCTAAACTCCCCATACTGCTCGGGCGTCAGCAGCCGTGCATAGAGAATCGTCGAGACAAAACCAAGCGCCAAGGCGAGGATGTTGAGCGGCCACAACAGGACCCCCTTGCCTATGAAATAGCGCACGGTGTCGCTGTTGCGCACGAACGCGATCCACCGGCGCATCGAGCGAGCGCGTACTGGGGACTTGTCCTCGGGAAGGGGCGGATTCACTGGCGCGCATACCTACCAGAATGGGAGGAGCTTTGCAATTGTCGGGTCGTCGGACAGCTTTGGAATTCCAGCGGCCGACACCGGTAGGAAAGACGGCGGCCCGTGAGGCAGACACGGGCTCCTGCTCTCCGCCCAACCGGATTCGCACGGCGGACGGTCTGATGCGAATTATTTCTGATCCGCTTTCTCGAGGGCCAGTTTGCGCACGAGTTGGGTAATTTGCTGCTGGAGCGTCCGCAGCTTGAACTCGAGACGGAAATTCAGATACGACAGGCCGACAATAGCCAGATAAAACACCGCGTCGGCTCCACGTCCGACTCCGAGGACCCTGGCAAACCATTGCGTCGCCCTGGGTGTCAAGACCAGAGCGGCCACCGCTGCCCAAAAACATGCCCAGACGAAGAACTCTCCCCGCCCGATCATCTGGCGCCGCAATCGTACGACGACGCGCATGAAAGCAAAACCGGCGAATAAGACTATCAAGACTTGAATAAGCAACATGTCAGTTCCTCCATTTCCCCAGCAGAAAATCCAGGGCAATGCGAAATGCCGCCAGGGAGCTTTGCCCTTTCTGCTGGGAGTACGGGGTGTACAGAACTCGCACGGGCACTTCGCAAAACTGCAGCCGATGCCGCACGATTTCGTCCAGGATCTCCGAGGCGTGCGCCATGCCGTCCTGTCGAATTCGGATGCATTCTGCGGCCCGTCGGGACATCGCCCGCAAGCCGCTATGGGCATCGGTGACCCGGATCTGGGACGCCAGTCGAGTGAACCATACCGCGCATTTCAGGACGATCTTGCGTCCCATCGGCACCTGACTGCCCGCAGCCATGAAGCGGGATCCCAATACCACATCGAAACCTCGTTCCGTAATCGGCGCTACCAATGCCGCGATGTCTTCGACTTGATGCTGTCCATCAGCGTCAAACGTCACAATGACATCGGCCCCGCGCGTCAACACGTACTCAAAGCCGGTTCTCAGCGCGGCCCCCTGACCGCGATTAATAAGATGCGATACCACGGTCGCCCCAGCCCGTCGCGCTGCCAACGCCGTATCATCGGTGGATCCGTCGTCGACCACGACGGTGCGTGGGAACCGGCTCCGGACCGCCTCGACGACCCTCTCGATCACCGCCGCCTCGTTAAACGCGGGGATGACGATGAAAATCGATGGTTCCGCTCTCGAAGCGGCCAAACCTTCCGGGACCTCCGTGTTCGAGCCCTGACCAACCACGCCATGACCCAGTAGGCCGCAGGTCAGCCAATTTCAAGCAGAAAAGCTTGGGAATTGGGAAAATGACGGGGACATCTGACGGTACTGTAGCCGAGCTGTTGGCCCGCGCCGTTTGCAGTTGCGGCGCCATGGGCCGCAAGCGTATTCTCGGCCTCGGTCACGCGGAAGGCCGTCTGAATGGCAAACACGCCGATAAGACCAAAGAGTTCTGGGGGACCAGCGCGAACCACACTCTGAGCGTGGAACAATTGTGGACACTGGCCGAGTCGGCCTTGGTCGATTGAGAACTCGCGTTCCCAGGGACCAGCGTGGCAACGCGCAGCCGGAGCCGTCCGCGTACGCGAGAGCATGCCGACAGTGATTCAGTGAACGATTTGCCCAAGCGGCCCATGGATTCTGCCCAACGGTTGATTACGATTGTCTGCTCGCACTATCTTCCGCACCCGGGAGGCGTGGAGCGATACGTGAATCTACAGGCGAAGGAGTGTGTCCGACTTGGCTTTGCCGTGCGTATTATCGCGCACGACACGGAAGGAATGGGGTGGCGTGATGAACTGCCCGGTATCACCGTCTACCGGCTCAAGTGCTGGAGTCCCCTCTCCTATAATCGCATGCCGTTCCCGACGAGCCCCGGTCAACTCTGTTACCTGACCCGAGAGATGCTCTCCCACCGCGGGGAATTGACGATTGTCCACACGCGCTACTTCCTTCTCTCGCTGTTCGGATGCCTGTGGGCGCGTTGCTCGGGTACCCGCCTGGCCCTCATCGATCACAGTTCGGATTACATCCGACTCGGGACCCGTTGGTTGAATGCGGCCTGTCATGTGTACGAACACTTGATGAGTTTCGCGATCCTGCTGTTCTGCCCGCGCGTATTCGGCGTTGCGCAGGCGTGTGTCCGATGGCTCCGCCGCTTCGGGGTCCGCAAAGCCGGCGTGTGCTACAACGGGATCGATCCGGACCAGCGGCCAACCGCACCAGTCCCTTTGCCCGACGTCATTGGGAAGATGGCCGACAGAAAGGTCGTTCTCGCCGTTGGCCGGTTGGTAAAGGAGAAGGGCGTTATGGAATTGGTGGCGGGCTTTCAAAGCTTTGCCCACGACCGCAACGACTACGTGTTGGTCATCATCGGGCACGGAGAACTCGAATCTCCACTCCACGACGCCGCACAAACGGACCCGAAGATCGTGTTCCTCGGACGACGACCACTGTCGACGGTCATGAGTGTGATGATGCAAGCGTTCGTCCTGGTCAATCCGTCCAACTACCCGGAGGGGTTGCCGACGATCCTCCTGGAAGCGGGTCTGTGTGGACTGGCGGTGATCTCGACACCCTGTGGCGGTGCGTCGGAAATCATCGTCCATGGCGAAACCGGCCTCCTGATCGACCGGGGAGAGCCAACCCGGATTGACGCCGCGCTCCGCATGTTGGACCAGGCGCCCGACTTGCGGGTGCGCATCGCGCGAAATCTCCAGCAGCGGATCGTGCGAGATTTTTCTTGCGCTGCGTTGACCGAGCGGTTTCTTTTTCAGGACATGGGAATTCCCCGATGAAACGGCTGAAACTGGCACTGATCGGCGCGGGCAATATCATGCAGACACGGCATCTGCCGGCCCTGGTCTCGGCCGGCCAGAACCGATTCGAGTTGGTGGGCTTGGTGGATCGCACCCGGGAAAAGTGCGAACGCGTGGCCCGGCAATTTGGGATTCCCCAGTGGGCTGTCTGTGGGGAAAGCAAACAATTCGGTTCGATTCCGTGGTTGGTGGATGCAGAGGCGGTGATCATCGCGACTCCGCCGAAGCAGCATGCCCCTATCGTTCGATCCTGTCTGAGCCTCGGAAGGCACGTGCTCGTGGAAAAGCCGTTCGTGACCGACCTGGCGGAGGGGCGAACCATCATTGATTCTGCGGCCAAGGGAGCACTCGTACTGGCAGTGAACCAGAATTTCCAATTCTCTCAAAGCTTCCACAAACTGCAACAACTCATCGCCACAGGCGAACTCGGGATGGTCAAGAGTTTCTACTGCGTTCAGTTCAGCAACGATACGCGCCGGCTTCCCGTGTGGGGGGATGATCTCCCATTGGGTCTGTTCTATGACGAATCACCGCACGTGTTCTACCTGTTGCGGCGCTTTGGTGGTGGAGACGTGACGGTCAAAGACGTGACGGTCGTGGGCTCCACAACCGGCAAGAACACCCCACAAGTGCTCAACGTCGCGGTGGAAGTGAACGGCCTGCCGGGAACGGTCTACTGCAACTTCGAGAGCCCCATCTGCGAATGGCTCTTCATCGTGTTTGGAACTCGACGCTGCGGTGTGGTCGATATGTTTCGCGACATCTTAACCGTGCTGCCGAACGACGGGCGGCACCTGATGAAAGAGGTGTTCACCTCTTCTTTCCTGGCCACGGCCCAGCACTGGCGCGGGTTCATCGCCAACGGGTTCCGGTATGTCCGCCATCGGCTGCACTACGGAACGGACGTCACCCATGCCAATTTCCATCAGGCAATCACGACTGGCGATCAACGCGTTCTCTGGAACATGACGGGCCAGGATGGGCTGAAGGTGAACGCCACCCAGCATGCGGTCGTTTCCCTGGCGCGCCAGAGAACAGCCCGCGGAACTGTTGCCGAGCCGAACGGCTGATGAATCACGCCCCGGCCGGGGCGATCAGCGGTCGCGCCCGCTCGTCAACATGGAGCCGACCACATGGCCGTCCTTGTCAAAGACAACCTGGGCAATCACAAACATGCCTTCGCGCACGCCGCCCCAAGGCATCGGGGAACGAAACCGCAGGTCGCGGTAGCGCAACACCGTGTAGCCCTTCCCGTCGATCCTCTCAACGAGCGGAAACGCCGCAAACCAGCGAAATAACTTCACCGCTTCCGTCGCCTCCGCCTTCGGCAACAATCGGTTGTCGCGGTATGGCACAAAGGTGTCGTTCTCCCGTCCGTTGATCCAGTGAACCACTGCACCGTCGTCGCGCAAGATCGTCCACCGCAGCGGATCCATCGGTTGCGGGAACGCCTCGACCCGCGCCTGCGGCGGTGCGGCCGCCCGCGCCCGGTGCAGTGCCACCGCCCGCGCGGAACCGCAAAACAGGAAATAGCCGCCGACGACCGCCAGTCCGACGCGGGCGACCTTTTCGCGTTGCGAGCGGATCGCCGCCCACAGGCCGACCCCGAGCATCGCCCAGACGTACGGATCGACGATGAATACCCAACTAAGCGCAAACCGTGCATCCGTCAGCGGCCACAACAACTCCGTCCCGTAGTTTGTCAGCCAGTCGAGCACCAGGTGCGACGCGATACCCACCGCCGACGCCGCATACAACAGACGGAAACTCCTCTTCTCCGAGATCGCCCAGAACCCGGCCGCGACCACCGCGGCCCAGATCGGCAGCAGCACCGCCGAATGAGTAAAGCTGCGATGCCACCGCAGCAGGGTCTCATTCCCAAAAAACCCGAGCACAATATCGACGTCGGGGAACTCCGCCGCCGCGATGCTCGCCCACAACGCCGTTCGTCCACCTTCGGGCCGCTGCCGGAAGCCACAATAGCCAATGACCGCGCCGGTCAATCCGTGCGTGATGGTGTCCACAGTCGCACCATACTCCGTGGTCGACGGGTCGGGCAAGCGCTGTAAGAAATGGTTTCACAACCGCGCCGATTTGGCTACGATGGAGCGACTCGTTTATGTTCACCACTCGCACATTGCTGGAAGGCAAATGGCCTATCGTGGCGTTGGCAGCCCTGGCCGCAGCCACGATCATCTGGTGTCCCGTGGCGTGGGCCCCCGTCATCCCCCTGGTGCTGCTCGCGTTCACGATCTCGTTCTTCCGCGATCCGGAGCGCGCCGTGCCCGCCGGCGCGGAACTCATCGTCGCGCCAGCCGACGGCCGGGTGGTCGAAATCAAACCGGTCAACGAACCGGATTATCTCCAGGGCGAGGCGACCATGGTGGCCATCTTTCTGTCGGTGTTCGACGTGCACGTGCAGCGGGCGCCGATCAACGGCGAAATCAAGTTCGTGCAGTACCACCCGGGGCGGTTTCTGGATGCGCGCAATCCCGAGGCGTCACGGGTGAATGAGAACCGCGTCGTCGGCATCGAGTCGACGGACGGGTTCCGTGTCACGGTGCGGCAGATCGCCGGGACAATCGCCCGGCGAATCGTCGCCTGGGCCGACACAGGCGCCAGGCCCGCCAAGGGCGAGAGGCTGGGAATGATCCGATTCGGCTCCCGCGTGGAACTGTTCCTGCCGCGGGGCACGGAAATCACAGTGAAGGTCGGCGACCATGCGAAAGGGGGTGTGACGATCGTTGCCAGAAGAGCGTGAACCGAAACCGGCGGGCGGCGAGACGCCCGCGTCCCGGTCCTCGAGCCTGCAGAACGACGACCGGATGCGCATCTACTTTCTGCCGAACCTGCTCACGGCCGGAAACCTGGCGTGTGGGTTCTTTGCACTGACGTGGATCTTCAAATACCAGCAGGGGGGCGACTACGAGCCCATCAAGACGGCGATCCGGCTGATTCTGGCGGCGTTTGTCTTCGATTTTTTCGACGGCCGGCTCGCCCGACTGGCAAGGAAGGAATCCCGGTTTGGCCGCGAGTTCGATTCGCTGGCGGACATTGTGAGTTTCGGCGTCGCCCCGGCGTTCCTGATTTATCGGATCGTGCTCCAAGCATTCGAGCCGGGCTGGGTGGTCGCGGCCACGTACCTGGTATGCGGCGGGATTCGACTGGCACGATTCAACATCCAGAGCATGCAGCCCGGAGGGGCGGACGACCGCGAATTCGTTGGGTTCCCGATTCCATCGGCGGCGGCGCTGGTGGTGAGCGTGACCATGCTCATCATGTGGATGGTGGGACACGATCGGCCGCTGGGCGCGTGGGGGGCCGTGCTGCCGGCGTTGATGGTCCTGCTCTCCATTCTGATGGTAAGCAACGTGCGCTATCCCACGTTCAAGTATATCGATTGGACACCCATGCGGTCGGTCGCAGCCTTTGCGGCCGCCGTGGTGGTGGGCCTGTTGCTGGCGGTGAATTTCCAGGTAATGCTCGCCGCGTTGTTCGTGGCGTATCTGCTCTACGGTATCGTCCGCCCCTGGGTGAGCAAACGTTGGCGACGCGAGATTGAGTCGGACGAAGAAACGGACGACGATTCGGGGGAGAAGTGAGCGGCACGACGTTGGGAAATCTCCTGCAGCCCTTGATCGCCGGGTTCATCTGTGGGTTCGTCGTCTCGGTGCCGGTCGGCCCGGTCAATCTCACGGTCATCAATCACGCACTGCGCAGGGGTTTCTTGCGGGCGTTCCACGTCGGGCTGGGTGCCATTTCCGCCGAGACGATCTACGCGACGTTGCTGATGGCCGGCCATTCGTCCATCCTCGACAAGCCGCACGTGCGCGACGCCCTGCGCGTCATCGCCGTCGTGGTGATCGTCGGAGTCGGCCTTCGTTCGCTGTTGTTCAAGCCGGAAAAATTCCAGGTGAGCGAGGCCGTCGCCGAGCGCGTGGACGAACGCTGGCATCATCCGCAGGCGTTTTTGCTGGGGTTCATTTTGACGGTCTCCAACCTCATGTTGGTGGTGCTGTGGGCGACGCTGGCGGCGGTGTTGTTTGCCCGCGAATGGGTCCAGCCCGAGATCCTGAGCCGCGCGACCTGCTCGGTCGGCGTGTTCGTGGGCGGGACCGCGTGGTTTGCGTTGCTGGCGTACTTCGTATCACGCGCGCATCGCCGCGTGAAACTGGAGACCCTGACGATCATGGTGCGCGGATGCGGCGTGATCCTGATCATTTCCGCCGCGTTGCTGGCGTACAAGTTGTTTCAGTAGCCGCCTGTTCGCGGCGCATTGACTTGGCCGGGCGCGGGTCGTAAGCTGACGCGCATGGCCAAGCAGAAACAGACCGCGCTCAACGGCTGGCTGACAAGAGCGCGGCAATTCCTGGAGGAATTCCCTGTCGACAGCGTCGGCAGCCGCCCCGTTCTCCGCAAGCTGCGCACCACGGTCCATTTCATCCACTTGGTCGTGCAGGGCTTCGTCGGGAACCGCTGCCCGCTGCGGGCGGCCGCGCTGTGCTACACGACGATGCTGGCGTTCGTGCCGCTGCTGGCCGTGGTGTTCAGCGTCTCGAAGAGTTTCTTGCGGGAGAGCAGCGCCACCGTGGTTCCCAAGGTTCTGGACGCGATCGTCGACCGCGTTGCGCCCCAGCTTGAATATCTGCCCGCCGACGGTCGAGGGACCGCCACACCCGCCAAGGGGCGCGTGGTCGTCTCGGCCCAAGCCCGGCAGCAGGTCGTGGATAGCATTCAGTCCTTCATCGGAAACATCAACGCCGGGGCCGTCACCACGGTCGGCTCGCTGTTCCTGATCCTCGTTGCGGTTCGGTTGCTGATGACGATCGAGCAAACGTTCAACGATATTTGGGGCGTGCAAAAGGGCCGGTCGCTCTGGCGCAAGGTGGTGTACTACTGGACCTCGATCACGCTCGGATCCATCGTGTTGCTCACGGCGCTGACGGTCACGGGGACGGCCGAGTTTGCCAGCGCGCTGGGAAAACTCACGTTCGCGCCGGGCTTCGAGCGGGTGCTCCTGCAGGTGGTGCCGTACGTAATCCTGTGGGTGGGATTTGCCTTGATGTACGCCCTGATGCCCAATACGCAAGTGCGGTTTCACGCCGCACTGATCGGCGGCGTCGTCGGCGGCACGCTCTGGCAACTCAACAGCCTGCTGAATACGATGTACGTCTCCCGCGTCGTCACCTACAGCAAAATCTACGGCGCACTCGGAATCATCCCCGTTTTTCTGGTCGGCCTCTATTTCTCGTGGTTGATCGTGCTGTTCGGCGCCCAGGTGTCGTTCGCCGCGCAAAACGTCCGCACGTACATGCAACAGCGGGCGAGTGAAAACGTCGATCAAGCGGGCCGCGAGTCGATCGCCTGCCGGGTCGTGCTCCACGCGTGCTACTGTTTCCAGCACGGGCAGAAACCTCCGGCGCCCGAGGAACTGGCGGACCGACTCCGCGCGCCGCTGCAAGCGCTGAATCAATCGATTCATCGGCTCATCGAAGGCGGCGTGCTGGTCGAAGTGGCCAACAGCGAAGGCGGCCTCCAACCCGCGCGCCCGCCCGAGTCAATTACGGTGGCGGACGTCCTGCACGTGGTTCGAACCCACAGCGGGGCGTACGGCGACGAACGGAAACGGCCCGCGTCAGAGCCGATCGACCAGTTGCTTTTCGATCTCTCCACCACGGTGCGCGCCAGCCCCGTGAACGCGCGGTTCAGCGATCTCGCCGACAAACTCGACGCGGCAAACGGCTAATCGGCTACCGCGGACCGGTTATCACTGTTCAGTCTGCCAGACACGCTCGTGTTCAGGTGTACTTAACACTAGTGTTCGGAGTGTAAGCCGCAGTGAACACTTTCCCGGCCGTCGTTCACCCTCGACATCCGCTCCGGCAAAAAGCCGCACGGATCGGAAGCGCTCGAACTGCCCGCGTCCAAGCTGGTTACACAAGCGGCCCCTCCATCGCCCGATAAGCCTTGGTTTTCTTGGCACGTGGGGCGCTAACCTTGGGAGCCGGCGTGGAGAAACGCCGTTCGAAGTGCAGGAGCGAGAGGGGTCTCGTCTGAGCCTGCCGACGCGGGAAACGCGGGTGTGGAAAGGGTGCCGTTGTGATTGAGAATAAGATCGTCAGACAACTGCATGGGATCGCCTCCAAGCTGACTGGCGACGCGGAACTTCAGAAGGATTTGATGCAGGAGATGTTCGTCCATCTCATCCGCGTCCAAACCTCTGAGGCCGGCCAGACGTCGAGCTGGTACATGAAAAGTTGCGAGTTTCACGCCCGCAACTACCTGAAGCAGGGGCGCAGCATCGACTCGATCAAACGGGCCCGCAACGGCGTCCCGTACGATGAAACTCCCTCCGACGACGGAGAGCATTTTTCCCATGGTACTTGCCCCGTCCCACCCGTGACCCAGATCGAGATCCAGGGTGAAATCATCACCAACGACATCGTCAACCTGATCGTTCCGCGACTCTCCGACACGCAGCAGCAAATTCTGTTTCTCCTGCTCAAGGGCTGCGGCGTGCGGGAAACGGCGCGGGAGATCGGGATCACCCATCCCGCCGTCATCAAACACCGCAAGAAAATCGCCCGGATCGCCCGCGAGTTTCTCCATGACCCCGGGGACAACGGCGCCTCGCGACAGACCGGTCTCCCGAGCCCGGCGGAAGCCGTTGCGCCCAAGACCGACGACCAAGCCCACGCCGCCTGACGCGCGTGGCGCCTGCGGGAACGTGATTCGGACCGGCTGGACCGGCGCCCAAGCATTCCTGTCGTGACAAGCTCCGGCACGGGGGTAAACTGGGCGCATGCTTTACGGTGAGACGCCCAGATGGATTGATCGATTGGAGCGGCTCCTGCCGGGTCTTGGTATTCCGAATCTCGCGGTCTACCTCACCGGTGCGCAGGCGCTCGGATTCATGCTCACACTCGTCGAGCCGCGCGGGTGGTTCCTCCTGATCCTTGACCCGGCCCTGGTGCTCAAGGGCGAAATCTGGCGGTTGATCACCTTCGTGGCCGTACCGCTGTCGATGAACTGGCTGTGGATGTTCTTCATCCTTTACTTCCTCTACTTCATTGTCAACGGCCTCGAGGAGGAGTGGGGCGAATTCCGCACCACCCTCTACGTGCTGGTCGCGGTGCTGCTGACGATCGGTTTCTCGTTCGCCTTCCAGGTGCCGATTACCAACATCGCCCATCTCGAATCCACCCTGTTCTTGGCCGCCGCAACCACCGCCCCGGAGTACCAAATCTTGTTGTTCCTCGTGATCCCCGTGAAGATGAAGTGGCTGGCGTGGCTCACAGTGGCCTACATCGTCTGGGCACTGATCATCGGCACGTGGCTGAGCCGCCTGTATCTGCTCACGATGTACGCCAATTATCTGCTGTTCTTCGGTCCCTACTTTATCGGGCGCTTGCGGGCGTTTCAGCGACGGCAGAAATTCAAACGTGACGTTGAATCCGGCCGACTCAACAGCGGGGAACCGGACGCATGAGCGGACGGTCCCAGGCAATCCGTCCGTCAGAGAATTGAAGTCGCCGAGCGGCTCGGCAGATCCCAGCAAACGCCGGGACACACGGCGGTTTATCGGCCGGTCGCCTTGGAGGGACGCGCTTTTGCCGGTTTCTCCACCGGCGCGGGCGCGGACGATGCGGCCCCCGCCTCGGTTTCGCGGTGGCGCTGCCAATGAATGGCGTAGCGAGCCAACTCCTCACCGGTTCTCAGGTTCAGCTTTTGCTTGATGTGTTCCCGGTGCGACGCCACGGTTTTGGTGCTGAGATGGAGCCGGTGGGCAATTTCGTGGGTCGCATAGCCGTCGCCGATCAACTGGAAGACTTCCAACTCGCGGTCGCTCAATTTGTAGGCGACTGACGTTACCTTGCCTTCGGGTGGATTGCCTCCGATGCGATTGACGATTGCGTTCTTAACCCGTTCGCTCAAATAAACCTGGCCGCGCAGCACTTGCCGGATCGCCTGCAACAGAATGCCGGTTTCCTCCTGCTTCATCACATAACCTTTGGCGCCGGCGTGCAAACTACGTTCCGCATAGAGCGCTTCATCGTGCATCGATAACACCAGCGTCGGCAAGCCGGGGTAGCGCACTTTGACGTCCTTGACCAACTCGACGCCGCTGCCCTCGCCCAGCGAGATATCCACGATAGCAATGTCCGGCCGCAGCTTCTCGATGGCCTCCAAGGCGGCATGAGCATCACGCGCCTGGCCACAGACCTCGAGATCCGGTTCTTCGTTGATCCGTTGCGCCAAGCCCTCGCACAGAACCGGGTGATCGTCCACCAACAGGACCCGCTGTTTCCCGTCGGCCGGAGCGTTCGGTTGTTTTCCTCGCACCTCCTTCATTCCGGCCTTCGCGCCCGAGTGGGCAATATGCAGTTCATGATCGTTCCGCCTCCGTCGCGGTTACCGAATTGCAGCCGTGCACCGATTGCCCGGGCACGGTAATTCATGTTCTCAAAGCCCATGCCCCAACTCTCGGCCGAGACCTTGGGCAGACCGCAGCCATTATCGGATACGCTGAGCGCGATGCCCTCGCGTCTCCGATTGAGAGAAATGTGGATCTCTGTCGCCTTTCCGTGAGTGATGCTGTTGTGGACCGCCTCTTGGGCAATGCGGTAGAGGTGAACCGCCCTTCCATGGTCGCGAACGCGGACCCGGCGGGCCGATTCAAATCGGCAAGAAATCGAGAACATGGCTCCGATCGAGGACGCCAGTTCATCCAGTGCGGCCACCAAGCCCATCGTTCCCAACTTCACGGGACTGAGTCCACGGGCAATCTGCCGCGCCTGAACGGCGGTCGCCTGCGACAACTCGGCTATTCGTGCCGCGATCACCGCATCGGGAAGCGATCGTTTCGCGAGTTTGCCGTGCAGATTGCTGGCCATGTAAGCGATACCGGTCAACTGCTGACACAAGCCGTCGTGCAAATCCTGTCCAATCCGCTGCTGCTCGCGCTCGCTGATTTCCAGCAACTGCCCCTCGGCGCGCCGGCGGCCCATCACTTGACCGATCTGGCTGCAGATATCCCGTAACAACTGCAGCAAATGCTCGTCTGGCGGCAGCACCTGCCGTCGGTAAATTGTGATGACGCCCAGCACTTCCTTGTTCAATCGGATCGGAAACGCAAATACGGTCCGCAAGCCAAATCTGTCGGCCACAGTCGTTCGCCGAAATTCGGGCTGCTGGGCAATGTCGGCTATCCAGAACGGTTTGTTGCGCGCCCAGACCGTGCCGGGAACTCCCTGGCCGAGCGCAAAATGCGCATCCCGCATGATGTGCTCCATCTGGGAGAGCCCGGGCGACCCCGGATGCCAGGTCTGCGCACAACGCAGAACCTGCGCCGCCGGGTCAACGCTCCACAACTCGCCCCAGTCGCAACCCAGATTCTCGCAGATGGCCCGAAATATCTTCGGACCAGCCTCATCCAGAGTGTACGATTCGGCCAGCGCATGCGTGGTTGCCTGATGGGCTCGCAACCGCTGCTGAGCACGCCGTTTTTCAGTCACGTCCTGCGCCAACAGCAGAAATACCCGTCGGCCCCGTAGCGGGATCAACGCCGCGTCAATTTCGACGTCGATGAACCGGCCGTCCTTTTTCCGATGGCGGAATACATGGTCTTGTCCGTCGCTCGCCGCACTTCGGGACGAGGCCAGTTGCTGGCAGTACTTCTTGAATTCCGCCCGCGATTCCGGCGCACTCAAATCCGTCACGGTCATGTGGTGGAATTCCTGGCGGGAATACCTGTAGCTGCGGATGGCCGCCTCGTTCACAGCCAAAATAGCCAGCGTTTTGGAATCGCAGACGAAGCGCGGTTGCGGAACCTTCACGAACAGCAATCGATGCAGTTCCTCCGCTTCCCACAGGGTTTCCAGTGCCTCTTGCGTCCGAGCCAGGGCCTCACGAATCCACTCAAATCCTTCCCCTTCGTCGAGACGCTCGACCCGACCTCGGTTCCTGCCAAATGGAAGAACAGGTGCAACGTCCGGCTTCAGACCAGACGCCGACCGTTTGGGTCCCAACTGAATGGAGCCTCCGGGCATCGCTATTCTCCAAGTGCCTCATAAGCCTACCTGAGGTTGGGCAGTTTGCAAGTCCATTGTGGCCTTGCTAAGCAGCAACTTGCAGGCTTGTAAGGAGGCAACTGCGTGGGATTGTCGTGCCATCCGCCACCGCGCCTTCTCCAGCGGGAACCCCAAACGGTCTTACACTTGCCGTTTCGGGCCGCTTTTTGGCTACGCCATCCAGGTTACCACCCCCGCAGATCCCACAGCGGTCGTGTCCGGCAACGCTCAGATCAGAATTCGAGCGGCGAATGAGCGGGGAACAAATACCGCATGAGACCAAGGAGACGAAAGACTATAGCGAAGCAGGTTCCCAAAAGGAAGCCTTACCGCTTCGACCGGGGCGATTGGTTATTCGAGCGGGGTAACCCTTGCAGATCGCCCAAGGAAACCATACCCACCAAGTGTTTCTGTCGATTGAGCACGGGCAATCGGTGAAGTTGCCACTTCTGCATCAGATGGGCCGCTTCGCCAACCTTCTGGCCTTCGCGGCCCCAAACCGCGGGAAACGTCATCACTTCGCGCACCGTGCTGGTGCGGGGATCGCACCCTTGCGCTGTCGCCCGCACGGTAAGATCACGCGCTGTCAACAAACCCACAATTCTCCGCCCCTCGCACACGGGTAGCACGGTAATATTGTGAACGCTCATCTTGTGCGCGGCCTCGCGCAATGAAGTGTCGGGAGCGACGACCGCGATGCTTCGTTTCATGACATCTTTAAGTTGCATGGCCCCTCGTCAGTCGGCTCCCAGTTGGATTGGCGGTAAATGTCTTGGTCTCATCCACACTCACTCTGGCCCACGGGTCCCTGTGATTCGCCACCAGTACGCAGAACCAAACTGCCGATCAGCGTCCATCTGGCGCCGGCGGCGGCTGAACCGGTGATGAACCCCGAAATATTGATGCCAGACGACTCCGCGGTGCTGATGCTGAGAATCATAAGCTTGACAGCCCCACCAAGACCCCAACCGAAACCCTGTTGTTCATGTCGCTTCCCTATGTCTGCCCAAACCCGATCACTTCATTCGCGTTCCCCCGCTCGGTCGCGAGCACCAAATCGCTCGGACGGCCCTGTAGTTTGAAACGCGACAGGGACCATGTTGATTGCCAACACCGCTGCTGCTCACCCGTCGATCCTGTAACATGGCCGGCATCTTTGTCCTGTTTGCTCTGCCCTTGAACTTTACCTTGCTTATCTCAGCTCGCACAATCGCGCCTTAGACCGTTTTGTATCTCGGACTAAATCTCATCCCCTCCCGGCCAATCTCGTAATGGAAAACCATCCTCCCGCCGATTGTGGAGAGGCTGAGTCCTGACGTAATAATGGAGGTGCGACAACAATCATGAACAGAGAGCTTGAGCTATTCGTGGATAGGAAGGATGACGGACGGTTGACCGTGTCCGTCACGCCCCATCCGACCGGCGAAAAGCACCTCGTTGCCGTGCGCAACTCGCTCCTGGAAGAAACCGAATTTCCGTCAGATGTGGCCGGAACAGGGGCATCAGCGGCGATAGTCTCGGATCCTACCCGTGCAATGAACTCGCCTAGTGACTTAGCGCTTCTCCAAGTGCAAGACACCCTCACCGCATTGCACAAACTCGCACCGGGCTACCGCCAGCTGATGCCCCAACGGTCCCCCTCGTCGCCGCTATCGGCTTTGAGCAAGTCGTCGATTCCCAAGAAACTCGTCCCGTTCCGCGCAGCCGGGCTTGGTCTGAACGCTGCCCCTGACACATGGCAAGAGGACGATCGTCGGCCCCGTCAATCCGTCGCGCCGCGCGGCCATCAACTTACGGAAGCGCAATGAAATCAATCAGTCGCTTCCAACAATTCCCCGAGGAAGCCAATCGGATCGGGCAGATTTTATTTTGGCTGTTTCCTTACGAACAAGAGACGTTTCGCCGGCGTCCGACCCGGCCGCATCGTACGAGCCGCGGGGCCACCAACGTTCGGGTGTACCAAGACGTGCGGCAGGCCAGCCGTGTGGGCGTGCAATGACGCAACCATCGGGAACCGGTTTGTTGACGACAGGAAGTAGTCGTGCCTAGCGAAGGTTTGTGAAGAAATGATTCGTCAGGATAACCAGAGTAAACTTTGGAAGACTCGGGCTGAAGCTGCCAGGGGATTACCACGGCTACCGAGGGGAATGGCAGCTTCAGCCGAATTGAAGTTCGACCCATTCGCTTGCGGGTGGAGTACAAACCCCGCGTGGCACGGTGGAACGGGAGGTCATGATGCCTAATGGAGCGCTGGTATGTTGGATCATCGCCGCGGTGATGCTGCCGGGCATCTTGCTCGTGCTGCTGGTAATCTCACTGCTGCTGAGCCCCAGAAGCCATCCAAGCCAAGATACCATTCGGGTGAGCCTGGATAAACTGATTCGGATCGGCGGCGCCCGCGACGGCCACGTCGGCAAAGATGCGTATCGGATCAAGAAGCGCTACGAAGAGTTTGCCGAAGGAACCCGCAACGAAGACGCCAGCCGCCCGCTGGTAATGGTCGGCTGACCCGTTAACCGAAGCGGTTCCCGGTGGACGCCCAGCGCGTCAACCGCGCCGGTCTACCACCCGATCAGAAGTTGAGCAGCCGGATGCGGTAAAACTGCGGCGTTGGAGTTACCAGGTCGGGCGCCTCCGCAGAACCCATACCTGCGATCGGATAATTTCCCGTTACTGTCAGCGACAAATAGTCCGTCCAGTTCGTCAAATTGGGACTACGCTGGAATACCAAGGTGGTTACGTTTGTCTCCGAAGGATCGCGCACGGCAAACTGCAGCCCGACGGTATCGCCCGCTCCGTAAGCTGCTGGCCGGAAGACGATGCCAGTAATCCCCGCACGGACTCCTGCGGAGTTGGTGGCCATCATGTCGGCCAAACCCACACTGGTGATCACCATGGAGATCAATACGGCGACGACACCTTTCCATTTACGATATTTGTCATTCGTTCGAACTCTTCTCATTACGATACAACCTCTTTCCCCTGTCGGACCTTTTCAATCCACGACGCTGACGCAAGGACGGTCTGCCGTGGCAGAATGATGGATCGCTGGAGAACATCCGTCGCGAGATTTCCTGACGGACTCGCAGGGGCGAGCAGCCGCCCAGCCGGAGCGACCATCGTTCTGATCGACTCCAGCGTGAGGAAATCCTCCTGATACCTCATGAGCCGCTGTTCCGTCCAGCTTCTTGGCTGCCGGAATCATTTCCCGATCGGCGCAGTTGACGCAATCGTCCGGTGTCAGGGAAACAGTAGGTTCAACAGGCAAACGACGGGGACGGACTGGCCGCGGAGAGTGAACCTTAGTGAGTCCTCTGCTACCCGATTCGACCGAGCTTACTTCCCCCCATTCTACACATCATTCTTCAACACTCTCTTCCCGCACGCCGTTTACTAGTCTATTTCGCCGACACTGTCAAGGAATTACCCTTCACAGGAATTGCCCTTCACGACGTCGATGACAAATGAGCCACTCGCCGGGAGGAGCGAGGATGCACACCCGGGGGGGCCCAGTTATCACCAAGGCCCTGCTAATTCATCATGAACCACGGGTTCCCGGTTTTGCAGGAAACTGCATCTTGATTCGAGAGCGTCTGGGACGAGACGAACTCCACATGGAAATCTCCAAACAGACAATTTACGCCACCGCCATGCCGATCAATTGCGGAAATGCTATCGCCTGAAGCTGTATTGATCGTCGTCACCGCGCTTACCAGCCCGCCACACGTCAGTGTATTGCCCTTCGAATCGATCATCAGCAAATACTGAGACGGATACGGTACCGTCCTCAAGTTGAACCCCATGAAGCCGCCAACTGAGGGCAATACGTTAGCATATCCCCCGGCAACCCGGGTCGTGGCTACCGGCATCGAGTAGGTGTGTGGGACGATTATGCCATTGACCACCTGATCCTGAGTCATGCGGGCGAGGACGGCCGGGCAAACCCTCATCGTGCGCATCGTTGCGACCGAGTCGCTGCCTCCGAGATAGCGAAAGTACGGTGAACCGCTGTCATCCCAATTCACAGGGATCATGTTCATATAGTAATACGTCCCATTGTAATCCTGCGTGTACAGGTAGATGGCCATGCCCCACTGTTTCAGGTTGGCAGCGCACGCCTGCCGCAGAAGTTTCGTGCGGGCCTGGCTCAGGTCCGCCAGAAGCAGACCCGACAAGACCGTGCCCGCGGCCACCAGCACAGCCAATTCAGTCAACGTGAAACCTCCGCGACGCGCGGGGGGAGGCGTCCAGAACCGGTTGGATTTCAGTTTTCGTTGCATGGCTTGTGAACCTCCGCTCTGTCCATCGTTGTTTTCGTCGCGACTTGCTTCGTGCGCTTATGGCACCAGCCGCACCCGGTAAAACCGAGCGGGGGAGCCGGTGGCCGCTCCCGGGTGGAGCACGGTCATCACTACCTCACCTGTGCCCGGCGCGGTGTACGCCGGATTCAAATCAACAAAGCCGTTCGAGAAACTGCCACTGTCGCCCGCGGTTGTTTGCAGCACGTACCGCTTGCCGCCCACCGCGGTCCACGAAATGCGCATGTCGTCATCCGCTTGCGCAATCGCAACGATGCGGAACGCCGAAGCGCTATTGGTCGGGTCCGTGCCGGCCTGGTATTCTTGCAGGTTGGTGAACCCGTCGCCGTCGGTGTCCACGTTCGCATCAGCGGGGTTCAACGGGTCGAGTCCGTACGATTGCTCCCAGCCATTGGGCATGCCATCGCCATCGGCATCCAGGTTGGGGTCGAGCACAAGGCTGCCGACGCTCAACGTGCCGCCATCGCGGACGAACAGGCCGCAGGCATTCGTCATAATCAACGCGTCGGCTTGTAGCACGCCTCCATTGAGGTTCAATTGGCCGTTGCGCACGTCGATGACTGCGTTGTGCGCCGCATTGGTGACATACAACCCGCCGCCAGCCACGTTTACAACTCCCACTCCGCCCTCGGGGCAGTTTCCGATGGTCAATCTGGCGAGCAACGACATGGTTCCCCCCTCCAAATTGACCGCACCTCGTGAGTTGACCTCCGAGGCAACGGTTATTGCGCAACCCAACCAAGACCCGTCGGAGACGGTTAGCAGTCCGCTGCCGTACAGGCCGATATACGCTGGCCAGTTTGTCGCCGTGATCTGCCCCCCCGTCACCCACACCGTGCCGGTCGCACCCGGGCTGCTCCCCAAGAGGATCGCTCCCTGAACGTTGTTCACGCCGCCGGCTACGGTGAAAGTGCCTTGCCCGCCCGTATCGCTGCCGATTGAAAGTGGTCCGAGGTAGTTCGTCCCGGTCAACAGATTCAGTTCGCCAATGCCATTACCGCCGACAACCGTGATCAACGCATTGGTCAAGATCAGGCTCCCACTCGTCACCGAGACTGTGCCGACGGCTCCGGTCTCCATGCCCAGCGCCAAACGACCCAACCGCGAACACGTGTAGTCACCGCCAGCCACCGTCAGCGCGCCCTGCGAACCGCTGCCGGAGCCGACAATTACAAACCCGGATTGCGCCTGAACCTCACCGTTGGAGACAATCATCCGGCCGGAGCCGCTGACGCCGATCGCCGAGGTCGCCGTGTTCGTCAGGAACAACCGTCCATCAGCCACCAGACAGGACCCACTCGCGTTCGAATCGACGCCGACGAAGAGGCCGCTATCAGCCATGACGAGGCTGTTGCTGTTTAGGACCATGACGCCATCGACGCTCAACACGCCATTGGTGAAACTGTTGACGACGGCGTGCATGGAGAGCGCTGAGCTGGCCAAACTCAGTACGCCGCCAGCGGACACGCTGACCGTGTCCAAAACCGACAGGGCCGAGTCGGTCCCGGCATCGGCCAACTCCAAGGTGTTCGTCGCCCCCGCGGGAGCCGACAGATCCAAATCACTTACGGTCATCGCGTCGGGATAATAACCCGACGTGAAAAAATCGATGGTGACGGTCTTGGAGACGGCGTTGGTGATGTAGACGGACTGCGAATTGCCGGGGGCGACCTCGAGCGACCATTTGGTGTAATCGTCCCAGTATCCCCGGGTCGGACTGATCCAGCTATTGGTTTGGGCATAACCAGCGGTGAGGAGCCCCGCGCTCGCCAGTACAACCATCGTAACAATGTGGGCGGTCCTTTTCACTCGGTCGTTTCTCCTCCAATTTGCCGCGTCGGACGGTAACGGGTCTTGCAACTGCTAGAATCGTCCCGGCCGTTGCTTCCTACGACTTCTTCTAGGCGGCGCGTTCGCATCTCCCCACGATGGATACGCAAACCAGAGCCAAATCCTGCAGCGCCCAAGCTTCGGGCTCACGGATACCACCGCAGCGCGGGATTATTCGTGATCCCGTTGCTGCCATCCCAATAGGCGTTCACGGGAAACCACGACACGTGGCCGTCCACAAACAGGAAGTTGGCACCGTTTTGATGGAGCCCTTGCCCCTTGTCCTGCCAGGGATAGGACTGGAAGGTGGTGTCCATCGGATCACAGTAAAACTGGCTTGTCTTGATATCGCACAGCAGCACCGTTACCCCAGGCTCGGCGATCGACGAGAGGTTCGCGTGCTGCAGGGTGTGATGCGAGACATCGTCAAGGTTGTTGCCGTCCAGATAGTCGTTCATGCCATAAGACACGGAGTTTTTTCCGCTCACACCCCTGACATTCCGCAGATTCTTTTCCGGGCAAACCCAGATCCGTAGTTGCCCGAACTGCCGAATTGTGCCTCCGACCCCGGGAAGATCCTTGTAGGCCAAAATCTTCAAATAGGGCGGCACCGCGTTGTACCAACACCGCCTGCACGAGAGGGACTGGGCGGTTCCCTCCGCTGGTAAATACCCATTCCAATCGGCAGCGTAGAGCTCATAGCCCACACCCCATTGTTTCAGGTTCGACATGCAATATGCGGCCCGGGCCTTGGCGTTCGCGTCACTGAGCGACGGGAGGGCCAACGCCGCGATGACCGAGAGCGCGGCGGTGGCAACCAGCAATTCGGCAAAGGTGAACGCCGCGACTTCATCCTTGCCTGCTTTCGTACGTTTCATCGCATCATTCTCCTTCACGGCGACGCAATCAACCGCACCCGGTAGAAGCGGGCCGGCGCGTTGGTGAGCACTCCCATGTGGAGCACGGTCACCGTCGTGTCACCCGTACCCGAGGCAACGATCGCCGGATTCAAATCCACGAAGTCAGTTGAGAAGCCGCCGCTGTCGCCAGTGGCTGTCTGCAGCACGTACCGCTTACCGCCCACCGCTGTCCATGTGATCAGCATATCGTCATCCACCGGCTCAAGATCGATGACTCGTAACGCCGACGCGCTGTTGGCCGGGTCCGTGCCGGCCTGATACTCCTGCAGATTGCTGAACCCATCGCCGTCGGAGTCCACGTTCGCGTCCGCGGGATCCAACGGGTCAAGTCCGTACGCTTGCTCCCAGCCGTTCGGCAGGCCGTCGCCGTCGTTGTCGCCGTTCGGATCGAGCACGAGGTTGTCGTAAATCAGCCAGCCGCCGTTGCGAACGATCTGCGCGCAGGGATTCGTGACGATCAGCGTGTCGACCAACAACAACCCTGAACTCAGGGTCAACGTCCCATTCCTCAAATCCAGTACAGCATTATGGCTGGCGTTGATGACAAACAGGTCTCCGCCATCCACCATGATCTGGCCCGTGGCGTTGGTCGCGCAATCACCCACCACGACATCTCCCCATGAAATGAGCGCGCCGCCGGCCACCGTCAACGTTCCCTGCGAATCCCCAACCTGACCCACAAACATTCCGAGAGTCTCGACCGTGCCATTCGAGACGGCCATCCGGCCGATACCCATGTATCCAACAGCCGTCGCATCGTTGGTGGCAATGATTTGTCCGCCCGTGGCCCAGACCGTGCCCGTCGCCCCGACATATGCGCCGACGACCAAATTCGAGCGAACCACGACCGTGCCGCCGGCGGCCGTCAAAGTCCCGTCACTGATGCCGCTGCTCACGCCTTGTGACACAGGAGCGTTGGTGTAGAAGACGTCGCTAATCGCGAACGGATCGTTGCCAACGTACAGTGTGTTGGCGCGAACGGTCCCGTTGGAGACGATCAGTTGTCCCAAGCCCGAGCACCCGATGAACGTGTCGCCGTTGGTCACGGTCAATTGTCCGCCGACGACCCAAACCGCGCCGGTCCCCTTGTCGATGCCGACGCCCAGCAGCGAGTTCAAAACCACCGTTCCCGCCACGGTCAGTTGGCCCACACCCGAGCAACCGATCATGGTGTAGCTACCGTTCTGGGCCAACTGGCCGCCCGCCACGGTCAGAGTATTCGCGGCTGTTGAAATCCCCTGCGTGTAACAGCCCACCGTCAGGTCACCTGCCAGCATCGTGCTGTTTGATATGGTGAGTTGACCAGGCCCCAAAAAACCAATCGCGCTCAGGATGTTCGTGGCAATCAACAAGCCGCCGCTCTGCCAGACTGCCCCAGCACCATTGCCACCCACCAGCAAGCGGTCGCGACACGCCACGCTCCCCGCATCCAACGAAACCACACCAGACGACACTTTCCCGCTTCCCAAATACAGGCTGCTGCTTTGCAACGCGCCGCCGCTCACTGAGAGGGTTCCCGTTGCCACGCGTCCCACAACCGTAAGCGAAAAAGAATTGGTACCGGTCACCGTACTGCCATCCAGCACGGCGACGCTGCCATCGATGGCGAAACTACCATTTGAAATCCCACCGACTGTCAGCGCGGAATTGGAAATGGTCAGGGCCCCGCCGCTGCCCACGGAAAGACTGTTGAGAACGTTCAACGTCGCGCTCGGGCTGCCCATGCTGATTTGCAGCGTGTTTGTTTCGCCGGCGGCCGCCGAGATGGTCAGGTTGCCAATCGTGAGCGCACTGGCGTTCGTCGCCGTCGCGCTGTCCATCAACACGGCCTTGGTGTTTCCGTTCGTAATGAAGTCCGCGGCATCGGCGATGGACGGCGTGCCCAACGACCAATTGCTGCCGGTTTCCCACTTGCCGCTGACGGGGTTGATCCAACTGTTCAAGCTCGGCGCAAAGTCGGCTGTCAGGGTCACATTACTGACCGCAATAAACGCGTAGCAAGCCGACGTGCTGACCACATTGCTGTTCAGCGTCCAACTGACGAACGCGTAGCCAAAGTTTGGCGTCGCACACACGGTCACGTTCGATCCGCCGTTCACCGCGCCGCCGCCGCTGGTCGCGCCCCCAGCCGGAGGCAGACTGATGGTGTCGATCGAATACGAAGGTCCTGCGGGCGTAAATGCCAGCGGGATGATCTCGGCAGGCAAACCTGGATAGACCTCCACAAATCCGGTGATATTGACCGGTCCGGTCGGGATGGCGGTGCCAATCATATCTCCGTCAGCCGAATAAGACGTCACCCAGAAATACATTGCCATGATGTTGCCGCCGCTGTCTTTGACGTAGTAAGTCGTATCGCCATTGGGGAAGTTACCCGACGCAGGGATGGTGGCGCCCGAATCCGCGTAAATCGTGACGTTCTGCAACTGCAACACGTAGCCCGCCTGGTTTTGAGGAATCGTCCCCGACGCGGTCAATTGTGGAATCGTAAAGACGGGAGGCGTGGGCACCGAATTCCCCCCGGAAATCCGGGTGAGACTGCTCATCGAGCCGATCTCCGGAATCTGGTGAAACGGAGAAAACGTGCCGACTGCGTTCACAACATCCCCCCCGGCCGGGTTGGGCTCAGTGGTGTCACTAGGCAGGGTACCGTAGAGTGCGAGTGCCCCGGTCGCATCCTGAACAAAAATTCCCCAGTAGTTGTACGTGTACCCATTCACGGTATACCCGCCGCCGCGGGACGCGATGGCCGTGATGACGGGACTTGAGTCGATAATGACGACCGTACCGCTGGGATAACCTTCGATCGCGGCGATGTCGACGGCATGACCGCCGTTCACGCCACCACACACCAACGCGACTGTGGCGCAGAGAATGATAATGGTCCTGGGACGAGTAGGTTTGTCGGCAAATGCAGGGCCGGCCGCGCACGATTCATTGGTCCCGTTCATGATTCCGGTGACCCTCCAGGTTGAACTGGCCTTTTGCCCGATCCTCATATGCCTCGCCGGTGAATACGCAAACCAGAACCGAATCTTGCAGCGCCGCGCGCACTTTGGTAAACTGGCGCCGCATCTGGTGGAGATGCCTCCATGTCCAGCGATGCGCCAGAAGAGTTCCGGGCCTTGCCGACGACAGATTGGTCTTTGGTCGCTCGCGCCAGCTCGCTTGGTGCGCGGACCGGGCTTCAGTCGTTGGATGAATTACTGAGCCGCTACCGGCCGGCGCTCAAGGCTCATCTGGTGCTGAAGAAGAAGATCCCGTCCGCTCAGGCAGACGATTTGATCCAAGGCTTCATTTCCACCAAGGTCTTGGATGGCGGCCTCGTCTCCCGGGCCGATCCCGGGAAGGGCAGGTTCCGCACCATCCTCCTCACGGCACTCGATCACTACGTCATCAGCGTGGTCCGACGCGACAGCGCAAAGAAACGATTGCCAGAGCAAGGATTCGTAAGCATAGACGATGTTTCCGATCAATTCGGCGCGGTCCCACCCCCACCCGACCCATTCGACGTGGCATGGGCCCACGAAATAATCGTGGAAGCCCTGGAGCGGGTGAAGGCCGAATGCACGACGTCTGGCAGGCCGGCTTATTGGAGCGTGTTCGACTGCCGCGTCGTGGCCCCCATCCTTGACGGGGTCGAACCTCTGCCATACGAACGGGTGGTGCAACGATTCGGTTTCAAATCTCCCACGGAAGCTTCCAACGCGTTGGTCACGGCCAAGCGGATGTTTGTGCGGGCTCTACACGCGGTTGTCGCCGAGTACGCAGGGGACACGGGCGGCATAGATAGAGAAATCGAGGAACTCCGCGCGATTCTTTCACGGGCAGCCGCATGATTGAGCCACCTTCTGCGTAGCATGGACAGATAAACGCTTGGACCCACGATATCGGATGACCGTGGCAAAACGAGATTTGAGCAGAAGCGACCCCACTTCCCTGGCCCGGATGATGGACCTCGACACAGGTACGAAGCATGACTGGCATCCGCAAGAATTGGGCTCGATTCTCCGCCACCAACTGGATTCGCCGCTGGCGTTTGACTTGGGGAACTTCGCCCCGGAGTCAAAGGGCATGCTCGAGGCGATTGCCCCATCGGCCAACTTTCCTGTAAACACCTTCGGTGACCTGTTGCGCCATCCCCATCCGCCGCTGGGGGCGTTGAAGATCATGAAGGAGTTTGCCAAGGCGAACCGAGACAATCCCGAAGGCACCTTCCCGACTGAAGTGGCGGCCGCCGTCTATTACGCCGCAATTGCTGTCGCCCTGACGCGTTGCGGCCAACGGATCACCAGTTTGGACGACGACGCTCTGCGCCAAGGGATGGAATGGGTTATCGCCCAACCGTGGGTCGACGAAGCAACCAGATCGCTTCTTCGGGATGCGCTGACGCTCGTCGGATCAGGCCCGCCAAAGCAAGAACGAGCAATGCCTGCGTCGCCAGACAGCAAGTTCCGTCCGGAGATCAGCGATGCAGCCACCGGTGAACATCCCGTGCCGCCGCACTATGCGCCACAGGTCGAGGGTTACCAGATTGCCGGCAAGCTGGGAGAGGGCGGAATGGGCGCAGTCTGGCGGGCCCTGCAGCTCAGCACGAGACGAAGAGTCGCGCTCAAGCTGCTGAACCCGGCAATCATCGGTTCCGATAAGCTGCGGACTCGCTTCGAGCGGGAAGTCGAATTGGCTGCCAGCCTGGAGCACCCGAACATTGCTCGCGTGTATGACAGCGGATTGCGCCAAGGTGTGTATTGCTACGCGATGGAGTTCATCGATGGGTTGCCCTTCGACGAATACATTCGACAAAATCACCTGACGCAACGGCAGATCCTGGGGCTGATGGAAAAGGTCTGTCGCGCGGTGCATCATGCCCACCAACGCGGAGTCATCCACACCGACTTGAAACCGTCGAACATCCTTGTGAGCCAGGACGGCGAGCCGCACGTGCTGGATTTCGGGTTGGCCAAGTCAATGCGGGCGGGCAAAGTGGGACTGACAACCTCCGTGGCAGGACAGGTCGTCGGCACGGCCGCGTTCATGTCACCGGAACAGGCGGCCGGACAGCGCGATCGGTTGGATGCCCGAAGCGATGTTTACAGCTTGGGAGTGATTCTGTACCACTGCCTGACGGGAACCTCTCCCTACGGCCAGTCGGGAGGCTGGCAGGACGTCGTGCGGCGGATCGCTCAGGGGGAACCAAGGCGGCCAAGCGCAGCCAATAGCCAGGTCGATAAGGAACTCGAAGCGCTCCTGCTGAAATGCCTGGCTCACGACCCGAACAAGCGGTACGACTCTGCCGCGCACTTGGCGCAAGATATCGCCAACTATCTGGCGGGCGAGCCGTTGTCTGCCCGGCCACCGACGGCCGCGTATTTCTTCGGGAAGTGGCTGCGCAAGTACCGTCGGCTCGTGGCCATTGGGGCGGTCGGTGCGGTTGCCGTCGCAGGAATAGGTGTCGCGTCGCACATCCGCATCGCCCAAGTGCGCACAACGGCCGTGTCGGCAACCGGTGAAGCAAACCTCCGACTCGCTGAAAGCCTTCTCTCGCAAGGCGACGCCCTGGTGGGCGCACAGCGCGGAGACGAGGCCAGAGCGCGCTACGTAGAGGCGATCGGATTGCTCAAAGGATGTGGGCGTCCCATAACCGGTGCCCTCTTGGGCCTCTGGGACAGCTACCGGTCTTGCCCCCCTCCCCTGAATTTGTTCCCCGGCCACCAGGAGGGAGGCGTCAAGAGCGTAGCGTCTTCACCCGACGGGAAGTTCGCGCTGTCGGGCGGCGGCGACGGCACAGTCAAGCTGTGGGAGGTAGCCAGTGGACGCGAACTGCGCAGCTTCGCCGGCCACCGGGGAGCCGTCCTTGGCGTCGTGTTTTCACCTGACGGGAAACTGGCGTTGTCAGGCGGCGACGACACCATGAAGCTGTGGGACGTGGCCAACGGGCGGAAACTACAGGATTTCGCCGGCCGTCAAGGAGATGTGCGAAGTGTGGCGTTTTCGCCCGACGGGAAGTTTGCGTTATCGGGCGGCGACGACGGCACAGTCAAGCTGTGGGACGTGGCCAGCGGACGCGAACTGCGCAGCTTCGCCGGCTACCAAGGAAGTGTTCTTGGCGTGGCGTTTTCGCCCGACGGGAAGTTCGCGCTATCGGGCAGCGATGATTCCATAAAATTGTGGGAGGTGGACAGTGGACGAAAGCTGCAGGGTTTCACCGTCCGCCAGAGAGACGTGCGGAGTGTGGCGTTTTCACCGGACGGGAAGTTCGTGCTGTCGGGCGGTGTCGACGGCATGGTCACGCTGTGGGAGGTGGCCAGCGGTCGGGAATTGCGCCGTTTCACCAGCCACCAGGGAAGTATTCTCAGCGTGGCGTTTTCGACCGATGGGAAGTCCGCGCTGTCGGGTGATGGCGATGGCACAGTCACGCTGTGGGAGGTGGCCAGCGGTCGGGAATTGCGCAGCTTTGCCAGCCACCGAGGAAGTGTTCTCGCCGTCACGTTTTCCCCGAACGGAAAGGTCGCGCTGTCGGGTGGCGCCGATGGCACAGTCAAGCTGTGGGAGGTAGCCAGCACTCGGGAGTTGCGCAGCTTCGCCAGCCACCAGGGACGTGTTTCCAGCGTAGCGCTATCACCGGATGGGAAGGTCGCGCTGTCAGGTGGTCTGTACGATGGCACAGTCAAGCTGTGGGACGTGGCCAGTGGCCGGGAATTACGCGCCGTCGCCAGGCACCGACGAGGCGTTCTCTGCGTCGCGTTTTCGCCCGACGGGAAGTTCGCGCTGTCGGGCGGTCTCGGCGGCACGGTCACGCTGTCGGACGTGGCCAGCGGTCAGGAATTGCGCAGGTTCGCCGGCCACCGAGGTGGTGTTCTCAGCGTGGCGTTTTCACCGGATGGAAAGTCCGCGCTCTCGGGCAGTTTGTTCGACGGCGCCGTCACGCTGTGGGATCTGGCCAGCGGACGCGAACTGCGCAGTTTTGCCAGCCAGCAGGGAAGCGTCCTCAGCGTGGCGTTTTCACCGGATGGAAAGTCTGCGCTCTCGGGCGGCGTCGACGGCACCGTCACGCTGTGGGGGGTGGCCAGCGGACGCGAACTGCGTAGTTTTGCCGGCCACCATGGACGTGTTTCCAGCGTCGCGTTTTCACCGGGCGGGGAGTTGGCGCTGTCGGGCGGCGTCGACGGCACGGTGACGCTGTGGGAGGCCGCCAGTGGGCGCGAACTGCGTGCGTTCGTCGGCCACCGGGGAGGTGTCCTCGGCGTGGCGTTTTCACCCGATGGGAAGTCCGCGCTGTCGGGTAGTGACGACGCAATCAAGTTGTGGGAGGTGGCCAGCGGACGCGAACTGCGGAGCGTCACCGGCCCTCAAGGACGTGCTTTCAGGGTGGCGTTCTCTCCCGACGGGAAGTCCGCGCTGTCGAGTGACTGGGCCGGCACGGTCTCGCTCTGGGATTTCTCGAGGGCTGAAGCGTATCAGGCTTTCAATGCGCGATTGCCCCGCGCTTTTGGTGCCATCACCGAGAATCCCAATGACGCCGCAGCTCTTGGCGTACTGGGTGAGTGGTATGCGTTCCGCGGAGTGTGGGATTGGGCAGTCGAATTCTTGGAGAGAGCCCGAAACGAGGGGGCGCCTGTGTCCTCTCTTATGTTGGCCCGGTGTTACTGGCAACTGGACAAGCTCGATGAGGCCAAACGGGAGTTTGATCGGGCGCTGAAAGACGGCGAGGCACCCGAGCCATATTTGCGGCTGTGCCTTGAGGCTGTCGCAGGCGCGCGCGATGCAGAGTCGAAGACGACGAGGTAGGAATCAAATCCGATGTTCTCGGATACTTGTGTTCAGCAGTACTAGTGCCCGGTCAACCTTGATTGGGAGGGCGATCCTCCCGGCGAGCCAACTGTTTTCTCCGTCAACGCCGCGGCTCAGCAGGAGCCCTGGTCGCCTGCGGCGCCGCCAGAGGCGGGTAAACTTCGCCCTCCCCACACGGTTCTGATGAACGGTGACGGAGCACTAGCCCCTCAACAAGCGTGATTCCAGCCGAATAAACTCGAAATGCCCGTTTCTGTTCGGTAATTCGTGATTTGACAAATCCAAACCACCGAACGAAAGGGCATTTCAAGTGAGTCAAGCTTACCGTCGCCATCTGCAGAAACGCAAGCAACGAATCCGTCGCCGCCTCAAGCCGCGACCATGGACACACCAACGCCAGCCGATGTTGTCGGCCTCCAACATTCACTACGAACTCAGCGACAAATGTTGCGCGACCAGCTATGGCGGGATCGGGGCGTTGCATCTGATGGTGCAGAAGCTGGGATTGGTCGAGGCGATCGATGAGAGCTTGCAGTTGCTCAAGCGCCATCTGCCGTACCACGAGAGCGATCATGTGCTCAATCTCAGGTACAACGCCTTGCTCGGCGGCCAACGGCTGGAGGACATCGAACTGCGCCGCAACGACGAGGTGTTTCTGAACGGGTTGGGCGCGCAACGCATTCCTGATCCGACCACCAGTGGCGATTTCACGCGGCGCTTCGCCGGGGCCGACATCGTCACGTTGCTGGAGGCGATCAACCGCACGCGCCAGAGCGTGTGGCGGCGCCAGCCACGCGGGTTTCTTCAGGAAGCGTTTGTGGATGTGGATGGCACGATGGCGCCGACGCGGGGCGAGTGCAAGGGTGGCATGGCGCTGTCCCATAGCGGCATCTGGGGCTACGCACCACTGATCGTGAGTCTGGCCAACACCCGCGAGGTGTTGTATCTGGTCAATCGGCCGGGCAACGCGGTGAGCCATCAAGGCTGCGTGCCGTGGACTGACCGCGCCATCGCGTTGGTCCAACCACAAAGCCGGCGGCTGTGCCTGCGCGGCGACACTGATTTCAGTCTGACCACCGAGTTTGACCGCTGGGCGGAGGCGAGGGTGGATTTCCTGTTCGGCCTGGACGCCTATGCGAACCTGGTGGAGATGGCGGAAGCCTTGCCGCGCAAGGCTTGGAAGCCACTGATGCGGCTGCACCGGTATGAGATCGCGACCGAGCCGCGCCGCAAGCGGCGGCGGGTCAAAGAACGGATCGTGCGCCAGAAGGGCTACCTCAATAAGAAACTGGTCGGCGAAAGCGTGGCGGAGTTTGACTACCAACCGAGCAAGTGCCAACGCGCCTACCGCGTGGTGGTGGTGCGCAAGAACCTCAGCGTACAGAAGGGCGAGCGGGTGTTGTTCGATGACCTCCGCTATTTCTTTTACATCACCACGCGCACCGACTGGAGCGCCGAGCAGGTGGTCGGCTTGGCCAACGAGCGCTGCGATCAGGAGCATGTGATCGAACAACTCCAGAACGGCGTCCACGCGATGCGCATGCCCGTCGATGATCTGCTCAGTAACTGGGCGTACCTGGTGCTGACGGCGTCGGCGTGGAATCTGCAGGCGTGGTACGCGCTGTTGCTGCCCCGACGCCGGCGCGGGCTGGAGTTGTTGCGCATGGAGTTTCGCCGCTTCCTGCACGCCATCATCCTGCTGCCGGTGCAGATCGTGCGCACGGGGCGGCAGATCGTTTATCGGCTGCTGGGCTACAACGAGTGGCTGGCGGACTTCTTCCGTGCGTGGGAAGCCTTGCGCACCATGCGCGTCACGTAACGGACGCAGGCAACCCGTCGATTTCAGGCCGTTTTCGACGCCCGGAGTGTCGCCAAAAACAGAAACTCCGATGCGCTACCGGCTTATCGGAGCCAAACCGTCTGGTGCTTGGCGCTGATAAACGCAAACAACCGCCGACTCGGGATTGAATCCGCACCAGAAACCGACTGCGCAATTCACGGCTCAAGAAAAAACTACAAACACGCTTGTTTTGGGACTAGTTGGCTCCCCGGGTCGGGGCAGAATACGAGCTTTTTGGGACGTAACCCTGATCGTTGGAATTGCACTCTCGCGTTGGGAACCTCAGCCGTTTGTCACCTCCCCTATTCTCTCCCCGACTTCCTGCATTAACCGGTTAGCCAGGCAGCGTGACCGCGGGAATAGGATCTCGAAGCACAAAAGCCTTGGAGCGCGCGACAAGACCGTGCTTGGATGAATTTCCAACAGATCCGGGCGCAGCCCGATACCAGGAATGCCAGATTCCACACACACGACAGCGGCCGGCTTGGCGGCGAACTTGGTGCCGTGCGGGCGCCCCAGCCAAAAAAAGCTGGACTGTGCCACCAATCCTGTATCTTACCATAGGCGTTGACCTCGGCGACCCCATCGAGAGTGCAAGTGTCCAAATGGCCAACACCATTGGTCATCGTGCCACTGGCGCTCTGCCTGTTTTACGGCGGCTACCGCGCTGTTCGTTTGGCGATCACCAACGATGAAAACGCCACGGTCGCGGTGACACATTACACGTATGGCCAAATCCTTGCGGGTTCCTACAAAGCGGGTTCCTACAAGGAAGCTGTGTTACCCAAAGATGTAGTGTCACTGCATTTTCTAGCGACACTTCTGGCAAAGCCCTGCGTTCAGCTTCTTCCGGTTGACGAAGTAACCGCGGCGAGAATCCCCGCGTTGCTCGGACTCGCGCTTTACTGCTGGGGCGTCTGGAGAGTTGTACGGCTGTTTCCGTCCCCAGTAAGTCAGGTGGTCATCGCAGTGGTCTTGCTGTCCAATTCATATCTGCTCGACTTTTTCAGCATCGCCCGTGGTTACGGCCTGGCGATTGGGCTCACAATGTTGTCCTTGTCGTATTTGCCCAAGGCGCCAGCCGTTTGGATTGCTGCTCTCACACCACTGGCACACACCTGCTTTGTGGTGTTTTACATCGCAATCTTAGCCACGATTGCATGGTTGGGCCGCAGACGGGTAAGGATTTGGGTTCATTGCCTGTTGAGCACTTGCCTTATGGGAGCGTTGTACCTGTTTTGGGAGTACAAGAAACAGTGGTCGTCGGCGTTCCCGCATCGTCTGCCGGCAGACAAACCGCTGGCAGTTTCCATGATGAACTGCCTGCTGGGGCTTGGCGAGCGGGACCCATTATGCCGGTACATGCTCTACCTGTTCCCGATGGCGGTTGTTTGCCTCGGCCTGTTGGCGACACGACCACGACGAAAGCTCCCGCGACTGGCGGGCTGGTCTGCGCTCGTGCTGGTTTCCTTGTCCGGCCTGCGCGGCATCAATCTCACGCACGCACAGGCGTGGCGCGAATGCGCTGATGTTCCTTCGGTGTTATCTGCCCTGCGACAAGTCCACGAGCAGACCGGCGGGGATGTGATGCTGGCGACCAGTAGCAGCAAGTGGACGGTCTGGTATTATGCGGAGCACCTGCTGGGATTGAAACTACATCCCTGGCCCTCCGAGGTCGACCTGTCCTTTCTGAGAAGCTACGACTGGCTGACCGTCTACGAATGGAAGATATCGCAGACCAACTTTCACCTGCCTCCCGACAATCCTTTGCTGCCGGGGACCACTCACGTGCTGCTCAGTATGCTGAATCGGGACGACCAATGCTTGCTAGCCACTCCCCCGCCGGGAGGACTGGCACAACTACACTTCTATCCAGCCTCCGACACGACGCTCGAAATGCTGATTGCCCCACAACACGCAGGCGCGGTGACGTTTCCAGATGGACGGAAATACGTGGGCGAATTCAGGCGGGGCGCGGCGAATGGCCAGGGCACCGTTGTCTGGCCGAATGGGCAGAAATACATTGGTGAGTTTAGGGATGGAACGGCGGATGGCCAAGGCACCGCCAGATGGGCTGATGGACGAGTGCAGGTAGGCAGGTTTAGGAATGACAAAGCCCAAGGTCAAGGTACGTGCACCTGGCCGGATGGACGGAAGTACATGGGCGAGTTTAAGGATGGCATGTTTCACGGTCAAGGCACGTTCACGTGGCCAGACGGGCAAACCTATGTGGGCGAGTTCCGTGAGGGGCAGTTTGATGGGACGGGTAAGCTGACCTATCCGGATGGACGGGTGGAGGACGGTTTGTGGAAGCAAGGCCAATTTCAGGGAGCACTGCACTAAAGGGCTGTCAGCTGCCCACAGGCAGCCCTGTTCCGATTCGACAGGCAGGCGCAGAGCCATTTTGAATAAACTGTCTAGCTCGGGCGCCGATCTGAGATTACGAACTATTCGATGTGCGCGCTTGATGCAGATTTCATGAAACCCGGTCAGAGCAGGCGCCTCAACGGAGTCATGAAGAAGTTCGTATTCTGATCGAATTGAATTGGCTCCCTGGGTCGGGGAAAAATACGAACTTCTTGGGAAGTTGATCTGATCGTTGGCATTCCATCCTCGCGATGGGGCGCGCAGCGGTTTGTTGCCTCACCATTCCCCTTCCCGACTTCCTGCATTGAGGAGTTGTCCGGTCAGCCCGAGCGCAAGTCGCCGCGAGAGAGCACATTTCGCGAGCCCGGGTCACACAGATTCTGAGCCTGCAGACGGGGGCAGCGCCGAATCGAAAGCGATAAGGGAGTGATCGAACGCACCGTGCAGTCGGCGCACGATTCATTAACTTGTCCAGCCGACGATCGGCAAACCGCAGTGGCTTCACCAGTCTCTGGCGGTCTTGTTCGGCGCGGCAGTGCCAGATTCTCACCGTCCACAGGCCGGAGGGACTTCTCACCACGGAGCGGCTCACGCGAGTCGCGATAGAGCCGTAACGTTTTTCCCTCAAACCTAGCCTCCGATGCCCATGCCATGTCCGGGGCGACACACTTCCGTCACGCAGGAATTGCTCCAAATCGCAGTATTCCCAAGTCACGTCACGACCCTTTCGCGAGCGCGAGCGTTGAAGCTGTATAGACTGGCATGGGCGGCAACGCTCGGTTGCCTTGTCGGGTCAGTAATGCATCCAGTTTGTCCAAGGACTGATTGGCAACCCTCTGGTAGTTGGCAATGGTCGGTGCCAGATCATTGTCCGCGCCCGATCCCGACACGGTTTCAATGCCGACCCGTGTGGACGAAGAAACATCCGGTGGTTGCCGCCAGATGGCGACGACTACGCTGACCACCACCAATGCCACGATGGCCGGGAAAGCCACGCGCCAATTCATCACGCTTCCCCGGACATATGTCACCAGAATCTCCCCAAGCGAATCCGGTTTTGCCGCTTCTAATTTGCCAGCCACTTCTCGGTGAAAGCTTTCGGATGCGTCAATATCAGAAGTTGTCTCCGCCGCCGACAACCTTTCTGTCACGTTTGAGATTTCCGCCTGATAACGGCGACAGCCTTCGCAGGTTTCAAGGTGCGCCTGAAGCTGGCGCGTCTGCTCCGCATCCAGCGCGTTCAAGGCCAGCCACGCAATGAGTTTCCGGTTCTGGGCACAAGGTTTCATAACATCCCGCCTTCCGTTTTGAAATCTGACAGTTGGCCGCTGAAGGCCTGCATTTTCCGCAGCTTGTCCAAGGCATGAAATAAACGGGATTTGACCGTCCCCACCGGGCAACCCAAAGCGGCGGCAATCTCCTCCAATGAATCATCCACGTAAAAACGCAAATAGATGACCTGCATGTGTTTGGCCGGCAATGCCTGGACGCATTTTTGCACGAGAATGGCCTCCTCGCGCCGTTCGACTGCTTGGTCCGGCCGCGCGGCGTGGTCGGTCAGATTGCCGGCGTGTTTGTCAAATTCATCTTGATCCCGCACGCCGAGCGTGGAAGCGGGCAAAAGACGATTTCCCCGGAGGGCATTACGGTAACGATTCAGCAGAATCGCGCAAAGCCAGGTGAAAAACTTGCAGCGCCCATTGTAGCGGCGCAAACATTTCCATGCTTCCACCAGTGTATCCTGCGCCAGATCTTCGGCCAGCGTTCTGTCGCCACACAGCGCGACAGCTTGTCGCAACAGCCGGGTTCCGTGGACGCGGCAAATCTCACCGAACGCTTCGGCGTCGCCGGCCCGGGCTTGGTCGAGAAGACTCCGCGTGTCGCAGACCTCAGTTTCCACGAACGTTGGACTCAGGCTAAACACATTTCGATTATAGCCGCAAGACAGGGACAGTTCCATTGTTGGAACTTTTCGACCCATCAATCTTTTGTTTTGTGAATCATGGCTTCACCGCGTGACCGATACGCTCCTGCGGTCCATCAACGTAAAATGGAGCTCCCTCTTTCTCGACGAAGATGAGCACGCAGGGATATACGGGTCGTCCGGGATAGGCGGATTTGAGTTCGAATCCACGGTCCACCCCCTCGAACTCAAAGCGTCGGAAACCAAAAGGGCCCTTTCCAAAAGGATCCATCACGCTCTTCAATCCGGATTCGCCATGCAGTTTGTATTCCACTGCGGCGCGCACCATTGCTCCCATCGCTTGAATTGTGAATTCCTTCGGACGCGCCCCCGACAACTGGAGGATAAAAACTTCAGCCAAAGGATTTTGAGATTCCCGAACTTCCGCGTCGAACTTTTGTATCTGGTCTTCGTACTCTGGCAGTGGCAGCGTCATGATCCTGGCCAGGCGCGGATACAGCGGTTGCATGTCACGGACCAGCTTGAGAAATCCATCACTCGTTCCTCCCGCCGCCTTAACAACTCTTGGCCAGATATTGGTGTCGTCCATGTGTTGTCTCAAGCTATCCAGCACCTTGGCATCAATTCCGGGATACTCCTTGCGCAATTCCAGGACCCGGTTTTCCATCCAAACGGTATGATCAGGCGCTTCCGTGGTCGCGGTGGCATTGGCCATCGTGCCCCGGGCTGGAGCCGCATCGAATCCATCCACCAACTGCTTCAAGGTCTCCGGTGAGAACCGGCCGAAATTCTCCGCCACGGTTTCGTACACGATACCTTCAATGGCAATTTGAACCAGCGCGCCAATCACGGTGTCATCGCGTGAGGTGTTTCTTCCCAGCGCGAACGCAGCGAGCAAATTATCGCGCGCACCAACCTGATTGCCATGCTGCAAATCCCACATCGCGTGCAGCCGGGCCGCCCTGGCTACGGCTCTGGCACGGTTCAATTGAGGAAGCAGCGTGTCTGGCCCGGGACTCATATCAATACCCCAATCACAGGGAACTTTTTGCTGTGCTGCCTCCCACACCAATCGCAACTGACTATCGTAGTCGGCAATCAGCTTGCCAACTCGTTCCGGCAGCGTTTGGCCCTGCCAATTGGTCGTGAACAGGTAGTCGCGGTCGGCCGTGAACAAATCTGGTGTCAGAAGAAACGCTCGATAATAGAGCAGTGCCGGATTGATGTCCGTGCGGAACCGCTCGCCGCGTGCCCCGGGCACGGCCAGAACCAGCAAAGCAAAGCAGACAAGTTTGATCGTCTTCATAATGGCTTCTCCATTCTGCATCTACCCGTTGATAACAGGACCCCGTCAAAAGGTTCATTTTTTTGGAGAACATTTTGTGGATCCTGGCTGGTCGATGGCGCGGCCGGTTACGCTATTTCGACTGGGAAACGGGTCGGCGTTATGAAATACTGCACTCCGTGCCCAAGAAAGCACCATGAGGTGCGCCCTCCACCAAAGCCAAGAATGAAGCAGCGGTGCTGTTAGGAAGGCTTGGCGGCTTGAAAGGCGGGAAGGCCCGCGCCAAGAAGCTCTCTGCCGAAAGACGACGGGAAATCGCGCGCAAGGCAGGCATCGCAAGCGGGAAAAGCAGAAGAAGACCAGCGCCGTCTGTCAGAAAGTAGTTCCCTGCGGCACCTTCCGCCGCCGCTGTAACCACTTGGGGCGCATTTCCGTCGATCGCCGTCACGAGGCATTTCGCATTTGAATACTTGACCGCTCGAGTTCAATATACCTTATCGTAGCCGATACGAGAGAGCCTGGTGCAACACTCTCGGCGCGTCGGTCTTCAGTGGAGAACGGAAAGCGTGAGTAGCTTTGCCAAATGGCCCAAGATCCGACGGCGGAGGAGCCGCAGGCCCGGGGCGTTAGCTATCAGGTCGATTTGGGTACAGTCGATGGCAGGCGCGTCTGAAAGCAGTTCCTCACCAAGGACGAGGCGGCAACATTTGCGCAACGGGCGCGAATCGCTCGCAAGAGCGAAGGAGCAACCGCGTTTAGCACCCCGGTGGAAGCTCGCGTCGAAACAGCGCGTTATCTCGAAATGCTTGCGCCGCACGGGGCCACTCTGACCGAAGCGGTGCGCTATTACTTGGAGCACGTTATCAGTCACCGCTCCGCCCCCGATGTTGAAGCAAGCGCTAGTCGGCTAGCGGAAGACACGAAGTCAGCCGGGCGAAGGGAGCGGACAGTACGTGGTCTCGGGAACTTGCTCCACAACTTCTCGCGCGAGTTTGGCAAACGTCAACTCACGGGCATCACGATCGAGGAATTGCAGCGCTATTGTTGCCCATCAAGGCTGGCCCCGCGATCAAGATTCAACAACCCGAGGATGGCAACACAACTCTACAACTACGCGATCAAGAATGGGTGGGCCGACGACAACTTGGCAAAGCGCACTGTACGCCCGACACGGGAACGGAAAGAACCAGGCCTACTGACAGTTGATCAAGCGCGACTGCTACTAGAGCACGCGGATGGGTTTGGATTGCTATCATCCGTTGCGCTGGGTTTCTTCGCCGGAATCCGTTCCACAGAACTGATGAAACTAAATTGGACGGCAATCAAGTTCGAGGAACGGGAAATCTTCACCGGCGCGAGCATCGCCAAGACTCGGTCGCGTCGGGTCGTCCCCATCAACGACGCACCGCTGGCGTGGTTCTTCAAATGCCTCAGGCGAGCCGGTCCGGTCGTTGACCGCAAAGCATTCAGCGACCGATTCTCACAACTCAGGAGCACCGCAGGAATCAAGCACTGGCCCAACAACGCCCTGCGCTATTCGTACGCAAGTTGCCATCTGGCTGCATTCGAAAATCCAACACACACCGCTCACTACATGGGCCCCGTCGGTGGAACAGAAATGCTCCATAGCCACTACAAGGGTCTAGTATCGAGAGCAGAGGCGGAGAAGTTTTGGGCAGTGCGCCCGCCATTGTCTGTTTGCGGAGATAGAGATCGCCATACCACAGGATAATTTGGCGCAAGCTGTTTGGATGGCTCTCTAGGGAATCAGGTGAGCTAAAGGATGTGGTCCAGAACTTCCAGTCATTTCCCCAGAGCCGGTCACAGGTCCTGTACCCTCAACAATGTCTTGCGGAAACGCTTCTCCAGGTTTGGCTAGACCATCCTTGAGTTCTTGCGACGCAATAGAGATGCGAGCTGTCGCCGTACGCTTAGGTGCTCCTGCGTATCAGTGGCTGAATCGTCACGCGGATGAGGAAAGGGAACGGAGACGATGTCGCGGATAGACATCGGTTTAGCGGTGGAGACCAACACGCGATCTGCAAGCAGTATGGCCTCCTGTAAATCGGGCGTAACCATGATCACCGCCGTACCCGTCCCGCGCCATAATCTCTGAACGAGTTCGTACATCGAATACTTCGCGTCCACGCCGAGAGAGGAAAATGGCTCATCCAGCAGTAGCCAGGCAGGCCGGCGAAACCGCGGCACGGGTGGTTGCCGTCGCATCGGATCCGACGTTCCTCCATCGGGAGCATTTCTCCTGTGGATGTCGTTTCTTCCAAGCACCTTGTGTCAAAAGTGACCCTTCAGACATACGCCGAAACTGCCGATATATAAGTAAGGAGGCGTGAATCGACCGTTTCGACGCCTGCCTGTTATGTGCGTTGTGACGAAAACCCTGGCAAACGGGATGGTCACCATAAAATGCACGGCGATGCGCGGGGGAACTGCGCGCAGGCGTATTCTCTCTCACGCACCTCGCCTGAGATCTGTTTCGGGTTGCTGCCGCGGGTCTGCGAACCGCAGCCCACCAACGCTACAGGAGAATTGCGGTGCGTCTCCCGTCGCCTCCCAATTTCTACTGCAACTTGCCGTCTTGTTGTTCGCGCTGATCTCGGCGGCGGTCATAGGCACCGGCAACAGCAGGGCGGCCGACCTCATTTGGACCAATTCGAGCAGCAGCGGGATATGGCAGGACCCCACCGCTTGGGTCACGAACGGCACCGACGGCACGGGCAACTTCCCGACCAACAGTGATGGCGCGTGGTTCACCAATGCCGCTACATACTCCGTGACGCTCAGCAACAACGTGAGCATCCTGAGCAATTCTTTCCGCAACGCCTCCAACACCACCGCCACAGTCACCTTTAATTTGGACACCAACACCTTCACCACAGCAATTGGCAGCAACTCGTTTGTGATTGCCAGAGTCGCCGGCAGCACGTCGATTGTCTATGTTGCCTCTTCGACACAGGCACAGGGGGGCCTGATCGCCAATGGGTCGCTCGTTGTCGGCCGGAATGGCGTGGGAATACTGTACATCACGAACGGGTACGTCGCATTGGGGGCGAGCTCAGACCCTGGGGTGAGATTGGGCGACGGAACGAATTCCTGTGGAACCCTCGTGATCAGTGGTTCGAACACGTACCTTAACGACAGCCGTCAGCTCAGCGTCGGCTCGCCGGACAGCTCTGGGAATTCCCTTGTGGTATCGAATTCCGCTTCGATCACCATCGGCAGTTCCTTTCGGATGGGCAGCTCGAGTGACGGGGGTTCCAGCAACAACACGTTCATTCTGGACAGCGGTGCTCGCGCGACTATTTCGCAAGGGCACTCCACCATCGGCAAGCGATACGGCACCGTAGGATCATACAACAACACCATGATCGTTGAGAATGGTGCTGTTTGCACTTTCGGAGGAAGCTTTTTCATCGGGTGGGATAGTAGCACCAGCAGCGGTGACACCGGCCCGGGCCCAGCCACGAACAATGTGCTCATGGTCCGAAACGGTGGTAGTGTCACCGGCCCCGGGCTCGCGATTAATGGCAGCAACATGTTGAGCGTGGCGAACGCGTCAATTCAATCGGGATCGATCACCTGCTCTGGCACGATAAACCTGTCCGCCGGTGTGATTCAGGCAGGGGCGACGATCACCTGCTCCGGCACGATCCAAGGCTATGGAAGTATTACCGTCCCGGTCAACAGGTTTTGCACCATCAGCAGTGGCGGTTTCTTCAAGCCGTTCAATTCGCTTGGTCAGTTGACCATCTCCGGCGGCACCCTGAGCCTGGCCAGTGGCTCGACGACGACGGTCCAGTTGGGCACCAACTTCAATACCACGGCGGTCACCGGTAACCTGGTGCTCAACGGCACGCTCAATATCACCAACAGCGGCGGCTTCACCAACGGAACGTACACGCTCTTCACCTACACCGGCACGTTGGACACGAACGGCCTGATGATCGGGACGACGCCGGATCCGAATCTCACGTACTCGGTCGACGCCCAGACGAGCGGACAGGTGAACCTGGTCGCGGCATTCCCACCCGTGGCCAGCTTCACCGCCAGCCCGACCAGCGGCGAGGCACCGCTGGACGTGACGTTCACCGACATCTCGGTCGGCACCATCACGAACTGGATTTGGGATTTCGGAGATGCCATTACTACCAACACCATCACCACCGGCGTCAGCCACACCTACGCGGCCGGTACCTACACGGTCAGTTTGATCATCGACGCTTACGGAGGGAGCAGCACCAACATCCAGGCCGACTACATCATTGTGACCAATCCGCCGCCGCCTGTCGCCGGTTTCAGCGGCACTCCGACCAGCGGCGTGATACCCTTGGCTGTGGCGTTCACCGATACCTCGACCGGTAATATCACGAACCGGTTCTGGGACTTCGGCGACGGCAATACGAGTAACACGACTGCCGCGAGTGTGAGCTACACCTATACCGCGGCCGGCACCTATACCGTCAGCTTGATCGTCAGCGGTTACGGCGGCAGCAGCACCAATACTCAATCGAGTTACATCACGGCGCTGAATCCGGCGCAACTGGTGGTCAACCCGGTCAGCGTCGATTTCGGCCCCGTCACCATCGGCCAGACCAACAGTTTGGACTTTTCCGTGATCAACACCGGCGATGCGACCTTGAGCGGCACAGCCACCAGCACTGCGCCCTTTGTCGTCACCAGCGGCACCTCCTACAACGTCGCGGGCGGCCAGACCCAGATTGTGATGGTAGCCTTCGTGCCTGAGTCAGCCGCAACGTTCAACGATTCAGTCGTCTTTGCCAGCAACGGCGGCAATTCCACCAATGCCGTCAGCGGCGTCGGCCTGACTCCGGGCAGCATCACCGTCACACCGGTTGCTCACGATTTCGGCACGCTGGTCACCGGCACCACCGCGCAGGTTGGTTTCGTGGTGACGAACTCCGGTGGGACCGCCGTCAGCAACGGAACGGCGACGGTGACCGGCGGGCCATTTTCGATTGTATCGGGCGCTGGCTTCAGCGTGCCAGGATTCGGCACGGCCAATGTGACAGTGGAATTTGCGCCGGTCAGCGCCGGCGCGTTCACCAACAGCGTGGTGTTCGCCACGGCCAATGGCGGCCATGCCACCAACACAGTGACCGGCGCGGCGGCCATTGTGCCGGTTGCCAGTTTCACCGCCAGTCCAACCAATGGCACCGCACCGTTGACAGTGACGTTGGCCGACAGTTCCGAGGGCACCGTCACGGATCGCTTTTGGAATTTCGGCGACGGCGACACAACCAATACAACGGCCACCGGTATGGATCACTCCTACAGTACCGGCGGTACCTACACGGTCAGCCTGAGGGTTTCGGGGCCGGTGGGAACGAATACCCAGACCCGAGTTGATTATGTAGTCGTGTTGAATCCAGCGCATCTCGTGGTCAACCCCGGCAGCCTCGATTTCGGCTCCGTCACCATCGGCCAGACCAACAGCTTGAGCTTCTCCGTACTCAATGCAGGCGATATACCCCTGACTGGCACGGCCACCAGCCCGGCACCCTTTGCGATCACCAGCGGCAACTCCTACAACGTCGCCGGCGGCCAGACCCAGACGGTAACCGTCGCCTTCGCGCCGGATTCGACCGCCACCTTTAACGGATGGATCGTCTTCACGAGCGACGGCGGGAACTCAATCAATGCGGTCAGCGGCAGCGGCCTGACACCGGGCAGCATCTCTGTGACTCCCGCCGCTTACGATTTCGGCACGCTGGTTACCGGCACCACCGCGCAGGTTGGGTTCGTGGTGACGAACTCCGGTGGCACCGCCATCAGCAACGGCACGGCGACGGTGACCGGCGGGCCGTTTTCAATTGTGTCGGACGCCAGTTTCAGTGTGCCCGGGTTCGGCTCGACCAACGTGACCGTGCAGTTCGCGCCGCTCACCGCCACCGCTTTTACTGACAGCGTGGTCTTCGCCACCGCCAACGGCGGCGACGCCACCAACACCGTCAGGGGTACCGGTGCGGTCGTGCCGGTCGCCAGCTTCAGTGCCACCCCCACTAACGGGCCTTGGCCACTGGCCATAACCTTTACCGACAACTCCACCGGCACCATCACCAATCGCCTCTGGAACTTTGGCGACGGCAACACCTCCAACACGATCGCCACCAGCCTCGACCACACCTACACCACCGCCGCCACCAACACGGTGAGTTTGACCGTCAGTGGCCCGGTCGGCTCCGACACCATGACGGTGACCGATTACATCGTGGTGGTCAACCCGGCCCATCTGGTGGTCGACCCTGCCAGCCTCAATTTCGGGTCCGTGACCATTAGCCAGACCAACAGTTTGAGTTTCTCCGTGATCAACACCGGCGACGTGCCCCTGAGCGGCACCGCCACCAGCGCCGCACCATTTGTCGTCACCAGCGGCGACTCCTACAATGTCGCCGGCGGCCGGACCCAGACGGTGACCGTCGCCTTCGCGCCCGAATCAGCCGCTACCTTCAACGACTCGGTCATCTTCAGCAGCAACGGCGGCGATTCCACCAATGCCGTCAGCGGCAGCGGCCTGACACCGGGCAGCATCTCCGTGACCCCCGCCGCTTACGATTTCGGCACGCTGGTCACCGGCACCACCGCGCAGGTTGGTTTCCTGGTGACGAACTCCGGTGGGACCGCCGTCAGCAACGGAACGGCGACGGTGACCGGCGGGCCATTTTCGATTGTATCGGGCGCTGGCTTCAGTGTGCCCGGGTTCGGCTCGACCAACGTGACGGTGCAGTTTGCGCCCCTCACCGCCGACGCGTTCACGAACACAGTCGTCTTCAGCACCGCTAACGGCGGCGACGCCACCAACACGGTCAGCGGCACGGGTCTGACCCCGGGCAGCGTTGCGGTCACACCCGCGTCGTGGGATTTCGGCATGCTGGCGACCGGCACCACCGCCGAGGCCAGTTTCGTGGTCACCAACTCCGGCGGCTCGGCCGTCAGCAACGGCACGGCGAGGGTCACGGGTGGTCCGTTCACAGTCGTGTCGGGTGCAACCTTCAGCGTGCCCGGGTTCGGTTCCACCAACGTGGCGGTGCAGTTTGCGCCGGTCAGCGGCGGCGCGTTCACCGACAGTGTGGTGTTTGCCACGGCCAATGGAGGTGGCGCCACCAACGCGGTGACCGGTGCAGCCGCGATCGTGCCGGCCGCAGCGTTCACTGGCAGTCCGACCAACGGCCCGTGGCCGCTGGTGGTGAGCTTCACCGATAACTCCAGCGGCACCGTCACCAACCGGTACTGGGATTTCGGCGACGGCGCCACCACCAACACTTCCGCCACCAGCCTCGCGCACACCTACAGCGCCGCCGGCACCAACACCGTCAGTCTGACGGTTTCCGGGCCGGTCGGAGTGAATATTCAGACTCGCGCCGATTACGTCGTGGTGGTCAATCCAGCGCATCTGGCGGTCAATCCAGAGAGCCTCAATTTCGCCGCGGTCACAATCGGTCAGACAAACAGCTTGAACTTCTCGGTGATCAATACTGGCGACGTACCCCTGAGCGGTACGGCCACCGGCGCCACACCGTTTGCCGTCACCGGCGGCGCCACCTACAACGTGGCCGGTGGACAGACTGGCACCGTGACGATCGCCTTCGCGCCGGGCTCAACCGCCACGTTCAACGGGTTGGTGCTCTTCACGAGCGACGGCGGCAACTCGATCAATGCGGTCACGGGGATCGGTTTGACGCCGGGCAGCATCGCGGTGACACCGGCGTCGTGGGATTTCGGCATGCTGGTGACGGGCACAACCGCCCAGGCCAATTTCGTGGTCACCAACTCCGGCGGTACGACTGTCAGCAACGGTGTGGCGACGGCAACAGGCGGCCCGTTCACAATTGCATCGGGCGCCAGCTTCAGCGTGCCTGGGTTCGGCTCCACGAACGTAACGGTGCAATTTGCGCCGGTCAGTGCCGACGCGTTCACCAATAGCATGGTGTTCGCCACGGCCAACGGGGGCGAGGCCACCAACCTGGTGACTGGCGCAGCCGCGATTGTGCCGGTGGCCAGTTTCACGGGCAATCCGACCAATGGCCCGTGGCCACTGGCGGTGAGCTTCACCGACAACTCCGGCGGCACCATCACCAACCGGTTCTGGGATTTCGGCGACGGCGTCACCACCAACACCACCGCCACCAGCCTCGCACACACCTACAGCGGAGCCGGCACGAACACCGTCAGTCTGACAGCGAGCGGCCCGGTCGGCACCAGCATACTCGTGTTGACCAATTACATCGTTGTGATCAATCCCCCCCATCTGGTGGTGAGTCCCGCCAGCCTGAATTTCGGGTCGGTAACCATTGGTCAGACCAACAGTTTGAACTTTTCCGTGGTTAACACCGGGGACGTGGCCCTGAGCGGTACGGCGACCGGCAGCGCCCCGTTTATTGTCACCAGCGGCGCCAGCTGCAATGTAGCGGGCGGACAGACCCAAACGGTGACCATCGCGTTCGCGCCTGAGGCCGCCGCCACGGTCAACGACTCCGTGATCTTCACCAGCAACGGCGGCGACTCCACCAACGCCGTCCATGGGGTGGGTCTGACCCCGGGCAGCATTGCCGTCACGCCCGCGTCCTGGGATTTTGGCATGCTGGTGACGGGCGCAACTGCTCAGGTCAGTTTCGTGGTCACCAATTCCGGTGGGACGGCGGTCAGCAACGGTACCGCGACGGTCACGGGCGTCCCGTTTACAATTGCATCGGGCGCCAGCTTCAGCGTGCCCGGATTCGGCGCCACGAGCGTGACCGTGCAGTTTGCCCCGGTCGGTGCCGGCGCGTTTACCGACCGCGTATCGTTCGCCACCGCCAACGGCGGCGAGGCCACCAATCTGGTAACCGGCGCCGCCGCGATTGTGCCGGTGGCCAACTTCACTGGTGCTCCGACCAATGGCACTGCGCCGCTGGCGGTGAGCCTCACCGATAGCTCGAGCGGCACGATCACCGATCGGTCTTGGGACTTCGGCGACGGCGTCACCACCAACACCACCGCCACCAGCCTGGAGCACACCTACGGTGCCGGCACGAACACCGTCAGCCTCACGGTCAGTGGCCCGGTCGGCACCAGCACGTTGATCCGCACCAACTACATCGTGGCGGGAGTTCCACCTGTCGTCGACTTCGGGGCCAGCCCGACCAATGGCCTGACACCGCTCACGGTGGACTTTGCCGACGCCTCGACTGGCGAGATTACCAATCGGCTCTGGAGCTTCGGTGACGGCGGCACCAGCGATGCCACGAATACGAGCCACACCTACACAAACGCCGGCACGTACTCGGTCGGCTTGAGCATTGCCGGCCCTTATGGGACGGACACCAAGACACAAACGAACCTGATCACTGTGTATGCGGCGTCGGCAACCTGGACGAACGCGAATCCGAGCGGTCACTGGTCGGATGGCACGAGCTGGGACCCGGTAACCGTTCCGGATTTTGGGTCCAGCGTGATCTTTGCGACGGCTGGAACGACGGCCACGGTCGATACCATCGACCGCATCGTCAATACGGTCACGTTCAATCGGTCGGAAAACTTCTTCGTTGACGCCTCGGGCGGGGCGGGCCTGACCATCAGCAACGGAATCGCGGTTGCGACCAACTTCACGTACACGATCTCGTCACCCATCGTGCTGGCCGCGGCCAACACCTGGTCGGTCACCAACGGCGGCACGTTACTGATCAGTGGCACGGTCAGCGGGTCCAACTCAATCACCAAGACCGGCAGCGGCACGATGATTCTCACGGGCACAAACACGTACGGCGGGGGCACCATCGTTTCCGCAGGCACGCTGCTGGTCAATAACACGGGTGGCGGCGGCACCGGCCCGGGAGCGGTCAGTGCGGCCCCCGGCACCACGCTCGGCGGTCACGGCATCCTTGAGGGGCCGGTGGCGATTACCGATGGCGGCGTGTTCAGTCCCGGGGGAGGCGTGGGAACGCTGACGATCAGCAACAACCTGACCTTCAGCAACGCCTCGGTGCTGCAGTATGAGTTGGGCACCAACAGCGACCTGACTGTCGTCAGCGGCAACCTGATGTTGGATGGCGTACTCAACATCACCGATGCGGGCGGATTTACCAACGGGACCTATACCCTCTTCACGTACGGCGGCACGCTGATGACGAACGGCAGTGCTGGTATCCTGGCGATTGGCGCGGTCCCGGATACGAACATGATCTACACCGTGGACATCAACTCCAGCGGTTTGGTGAAACTGGTCGTGGTGATACCACCACCCGTGGCTGATTTTGGCGGCGGTCCGACCAATGGGTTGGCGCCGTTGACGGTAATGTTCACCAACACCTCGAGCGGCTGGGTCACGGATTCGTTCTGGGATTTTGGCGATGGGGCCACGAGCAACACCCCGGCGGCCAGCGTCGGGCACACCTACAGCGCGGGCGGGAACAACACGGTGCAGTTGATCGTGACGGGGCCGGGCGGCGTGAGCACCAACGCCCGCGCTGGTTACGTTGTCGTGGCACCGCCGTGCAACTACCCACTTTCAGGAACGGATGCCAGCTTCGGGGCGCTGGGCGGAAGCGACACCGTGGCGGTGACGCCATACACGAACGTTTGTCCATGGACGGCGAGCAGCAACGACGCGTGGATTCAAATCGATGGCGGCGGCGTGAACGCGACAGGGGGCGCCGTCGTCGCGTACGCCGTGTTGCCCAATACCGCCACCCGCGATTCGCGAGTGGGCACGATGACCGTTGCCGGTCAGACGTTTACCGTGACCCAGGCGGGCGACACCAATTCGCCGACGGTCGTCCTCGTGTCACCGACCGCGGGTGTCGTGAGCAACGCGATCACCGTCAGCGCCACCGCCTCGGACGACGTGGCGGTCGTGCAGGTCGAGTTCTACCGGGACGGCGGCGTCTTGCTCGGCGCCGAGACCACGCCCCCATACAGCATGAGTTTCGACACGGCAATGGTGAGCGATGGATCTCATTGTTTCTATGCCGAGGCACGTGATGCCGCCGGCAACGTGAGCAGTTCCGCCACCAACTGCTTGACCGTGGACAACAATGCGCCATCGGTACCGACCGGCCTTGACGCCGCGGCGATTGCCACGAACCAAATCCAGTTGTGTTGGACCGCATCGTATGACGGCGGCTCGGGCGTGGCGGGTTACCGCGTTTTTCGCGACGGAGCGCAGATCGCGACGACTGCCGCCACGAACCACCTCGACTCCGGTTTGGCAACTGGTACGGAGCATTGTTACACCGTCGGCGCTTACGATAACGTCGGACGCGCATCCGCCCCAAGCGCGAGTGCGTGCGCGCGGAGCTTCGTGACGCCGGGGTCACTGCTGGGCACGTACAATGGCCTCGCGATTCAAACGAATGCCCCCTCCAACGCCAGCTCGGGCTCGCTCCGGTTGGCGATCGCCAAGACAGGATCGTTTGCCGCCGCGTTGGTGATGGGCGGCGGGAAAGCGACGTTCAAGGGGCGGTTCGACGATTCCGGCAACGCGACCAACACGGTTGTCCGCAAGGGGCTGAGTCCGCTGTTGGTGATTTTGCATTTGGACCTGAGCTATGGCACCGACCAAGTTACGGGGACGGTTTCGGACGGGGTGTTTACATCCGAGTTGCTGGCCGACCGGATGGTGTACAGCCGCGCGAATCCATGCCCGTTGGCGGGCAGTTATACGCTGGTATTGGTACCGCCCGAGGGAGGCGGTCCCGAGTTTCCGCAAGGTTATGGGCATGCAACGTTGACCGTTGCCCCAACCGGCGGTGGGAAACTGAGCGGCGTACTCGGTGACGGCACGAAAATCAAAGGCAACACGCCCGTCTCCAAGCACGGCACGTGGCCGTTGTACAACGTGCTCTACAAGAAACAAGGTGCGTGCATTGGCTGGGTGGCGTTCGGGACGAACGACACCCTCGAAGCGACCGTGGATTGGTTTAGACCGTCCCAGTCGGGTTCAGCCTACTACCCGGCCGGATTCACCACCAATGTCACCTTGATCGGAGAGAAATACCTGTCGCCGCCAGCCGATGCACCGAGTTCCGCTGGAGATCGGGAAATCACCCTTGACGGCGGCAATCTGACCACCAGCATCGTGGAGACGGTCGCGGTGGACTCCGTAGGCAATGTGCTCGTGTTGTCCCCGAACAACGAAAAGTTGACGATGACACTCCAACTGAAGACGGGTCAATTCAATGGCCGATTCATCCATCCGTCATTGAACGAAATGATCGGCTTCGCCGGGGTGATCCTGCAGAAAAGTAACGCCGGGGCCGGCCACTTCTTCGGCACGAACGAGAGCGGTGCCGTCATCTTCGAGCCGATACCCTAGCCGGAACAATGCAGTTGAGAGTTGAACAGGCTGGAAGCCTGTCCAACTCAAGAAGCCGGGCCGGTCTGATCGCAGAGCGTAGTGCGCGTCGCCCTTGCGCGGTGAGGCGCATCCTTTGTGATGAATCCTGTTCTCGTCTCTGGCAGGGAACACGACAGCTTGCGTTTTCGTCAGTCCCCGTCGTCGCCGTAAAGCCGTCGACAGACAAGATGACAACGTCTGACACTCAAGCCGGCGAGCGTTTCTACCGATAGACTATTGAGGGGCCGGCAAAAGTATGAGATTCACGCACTAGGCACAATGCAAACACTGGATGAATACATCGACAGAGCCCGCCATTTGGTGCCGGCTCCGGCGGTTCTGCCGCAATTGGTTCCGTTACTCAACCAGCCCGATACTGATAGCGGCCGGGTAGTGGATTTGATCTCGTACAACCAGTCCTTGACCGCCAACGTGCTGCGGGTCTGCAATAGCGCCTACTTCAGCCGGGGAACGGCCATTGGTAATTTGCCGCAGGCGGTCACCCACATCGGCTTTCGCCAACTCTACGATATCGTCGTCTCCAGCATCGCCGCCGTCACACTGGCCCGACCTCAAAAGGGCTATGGCGTCGAGTCCGACGCATTATGGGATCACTCAGTCACCACCGCCATCGCGGCACAGTTGGTCGCCAAAGACCTCGGGTTTGACGAACAAGTGGCCTTTACCGCGGGGCTTCTCCACGACATCGGCAAGATCGTGCTCTCCCTCGCACTGGAGCAAGCGAGTGCCAGGGTCTCCCATGAGGCGGACACCAACGGCTTGGCACCGCTGGAGATCGAGATGAGACTGCTCGGCGTCAACCATGCCGAAGTGGGCGGGAGGCTGCTGGAGCGCTGGCAATTGCCGCAGAATGTCGTCTTCGCGGTGCGCTATCATCATCAACCGGGGTTAGCTCAAGATCATTCGGCCCTCGCCGCCTGCGTCTATCTCGGGAACTTTGTAGCCTACTTCATGGGACACGGTTACGGTCGTCACTCCCTCGACCTGAAAGCCCGCGACGAGACTTTGAAGATCCTCGATCTCTCCCCCGAGCGCTTGCCCGAGTACATGAACCAGAGCTTCGAACGCCTCAAGGGAGTCAAAGCTCTCTACCAAATCCAGTAATTCGCCGCAGCACGGCAACGAACGCCAGCGAGAAAACATCTCCGCGTCGCCGCTGGCAGTTTGAAGCCAGCGCCCCGCGTGGGTTGACTGCGTGCTCACGCCAGGATTGTAGCCGTTCTTCCGACCAGCTTCCCGCAATGCTACGCCTCGCGTCGCGAACTCTGGCCGGCGCCGCCGTAATGGACTCATGCTTGTCTTTCGCTCTCTTGGTCCACGCCCCGTGGCAGCGCCATGACGTGATGATTCTTTCGGGAAAGTCGGCGTTCTGCTGGGACGAAGCGTTCGAACCGACGTCGAAGCCGGCCGCTTCCGGCATGTGCCAACATCATGAGTCACAGTGGCCGCGGGACCTGGAAGAAGTTGGTGAGGTCACCGACGCGAAGAGCCCGGGCGGCTACTGCGTCGGCTTTTTTGAACACAGGCCTGCCATGAAGTCGCCACCGCCGGTATGGAAACAGTGCTGTCTGACGACTTCCGAGCGGGGGGTCGCGACGATAAGATCCTGCCCTCGAAATACCGTGGGAACCGAGATGTTGGCTTTCATGCGGCATCTGTCCAGCCGGATCTTCAGGTCGCCGGCAACCATGTTGGTCAGTTCACCCACGGCATCTGCCATGTCCGAGCTTTCGAATGGGATCTCAAAACCGGCAAACTTCGATGCGAGAACCACCGCGGTTGCCGATGGCAGCCCCAGGAAGATGTTTACATCCAGATCGCCGACGAACGAGACGACCGCAATGACTTTCTCGCCAGGGAGGTTTGCCTCCGTCCATTGGGCGTTCACCGTCGGTTGAATTTTACAGACTGTGGAGATGATCGACGTGGTCGCCTCAACCAGAGACCGGTCGGCAGCTTCTATTTGGGCTTCGTTACGGCCGATTTCGGTGGGCGTGGTCATGGGCTACTTCAGTTTGGCGGCCAGCTTGGCGAACACGCTCGGCGGGTTCTTTATCGCCTCCGCCATCTTACTGAGAATGGGGGCAATTTTCCGTCCGACACCCTCTGCCGTGAAGGGCTTGACGATATAGGCGTTCACGTGACCGGCGTTCAAGGCTTCCTCGAGTTTGTCCATCGTGCCCTCCGTGGTAATCATGACAATGGGCACGTTGCTCTTCAGTTCGTATCGAATACGCTTGATGAGGTCAAGTCCGTTCATGTTGGGCATGTTCCAATCGCAGAACAACATGTCGAACTTGCCGGCTTTGAACATATTCAGCGCTTCCTGACCGTCCTTGGCCTCTTGAAACGTGAAAGCCGCCAGACGCGTTTCCAAGAGCGTTTTCATCACCAGTTTCCGCATGATCCCCGAATCGTCGATTACCAGGGCATTCACATTCATGGTGTTTCTCCTCGTTTGTACGGGACTACTCGCACATCGACCGTTTTTGTTGCAGCAAGAGTGCCAAGAATCAGCCAATGCTGACGCACCATCGCAAGCGATTTTGCTCCTTTTCTGCTGATGTCTGGACAATCATTCGCCATGGTCGTTTCAGCTCTCACGCGTGTTTCAACAGGACCTCGGCAATTCTTTCAAGAGGCAAGATCTCGCAGGCCGCCCCACATTCCACGGCTTCATGTGGCATGCCGTACACCACGGAGGTTTTTTCGTCCTGCGCGATCGTGAAGGCCCCCGCTTGACGCATTTCCAGGAGCCCCTTTGCTCCATCCGCCCCCATCCCCGTCAGGATCGCCCCCACAGCGTTGTTCCCGGCATACTTCGCCACCGACATGAATAGCACCTCCACACTGGGACGTTGCCGGCAGACCGCCGGGCCGGTCCTGATCTCCACGTAATAGCGGGCACCGCTTCGCCTCAGCACCATGTGATAATTGCCCGGAGCGATCAACGCGACTCCGGGGATAACCGAGTCGTTATCTTTCGCTTCACGCACCTCGATATCACAGATGCCATCGAGTCGCTCGGCGAATGAGGTCGTAAAATGCTCCGGCATGTGTTGGACGATCAATGTTCCCGGCGCATTCTGCGGAAATCTGGTGAGGACTTTCTCAATCGCCTGCGTTCCACCCGTGGACGCGCCGATGGCAATGATCTTGTGCGTGGTTTGCGTCAGGGCGAGCCGCTCGGGTTTCTCCGATGGCCCGTCGATCAGTTGTCGGCCCTTGAGACGGGCCTTGGCCGTGGCCGCAGCCCGAATCTTGTCAGCCAACGCCTGTGTCATATCGCCCACGGTGTAGGCCGCTCCCGGTTTGCACAGGACGTCGATGGCGCCAGCATCCATCGCCTCCATCGCCACTGCCCCGCCCTTGGGCGTCAACGAAGAAACAATGATCACAGGCACGGGGTAATGGCGCATCAACTTGCGAAGAAAGGCAATGCCGTCCATCCGCGGCATTTCTACGTCCAACACCACGACGTCCGGATTCAGTTGCACCACCTTGTCGCGAGCCACATACGGATCCGGGGCGGTACCGACCACCTCAATGTCCGGCTCGCGGCCCAGTTCCGCCGAGAACACCTGCCGGACAATGGCTGAGTCATCCACAATCAGGACTTTGATTCTGGTCATATCCCCTGATCATCCTGCCCGTTATTCGATCAATTTCAGATTCGCCAAAACCGGTCGGCCTTCCACGATCAACAAAGCACTACTCTCGTTCGCCCGAAGCTTTTCCCGCTCGTCGGCATCGATCTTGGTAACTACGGGAACCGTCAGATGGAACACCTCCCGGTCGCCGTACAACGACCACGTCACCGTGCCGCAAATGATATTCAGCAACTCGCGGAGCGTATCCTCCCCGGCGGTCTCACCGATTTGTTCGGCCTCAATCCCCAGCACGTTCGCGGCCATTTCCCCGCACAGCCCCCGCGGCGCCATCAGCGTCAGTATCCCGGAATACTTCCCTCGAAATTCGATTGTCGCCCGCAGGCCGTCGTCGGTTCCCACGGACGCGGAGGCGCCTTCTTCAGCCTCGGTAAACATGAAGGCGAACCGCTCCAGAACGTCCTTAATCACCTCCAAGAGAACCTCGCGCGTATTCTTCATATCAGCACTCCCCTTCCGTTCGTGATGGACGGGCGTGACGGTCGATCGGGCAGCGCAACTCGTTCATGGTTCATTTCCTTGTCACTGGCCGCCCAACAATTCGTCCACGATCTTTTTGATTTCTTCGGGCGTAAACGGCTTGTTCAAGTACGCGCGCACCCCTTTGGCCCTGAGTTCCTCGATTCGGGTCACGCTGCGCTCGGTCGAGACAATCACTACGGGGATCGTCTTCAGCAGCCCTGTTTGTGACATCCGTTCCACCATTTCCACGCCGTCCATCTCCGGCATGTTGATGTCGGCAAACACAATGTCCACCCAGTGATCGTTCAACAGTTCGAGAGCCTCCCGTCCGTTGCCCGCTTGCGATACCTCGCCCAGTTCGACCCCGGCTAGCCGGAGCGTTTTATCCACCACCGTCCGTACGATCGGTGAATCATCGACAATCAACACGTTGTAAGCCATTGCCAAACTCCTCTCTCTGGATCTTCCCGCAGGGTGCTTCCCCCTGGTTGCCTGCTTTTCACGGGCTGGATCTCCTCTCCGGGACTGTTTGCGTTCCGCACAGCATCCGGGACAATTCACGAACCCTGTCCAACGAATGACTCGCCACCGCCTCAATGGTTGACGACTTCAAACCCAAACTGGAAATGGCTTCCTGGGAGATGTGGTAGCGCAACCCATCAATCCCCGTTCCGATGCCCTCGGAATAGGCCAGCATGTCCGCCAAATGAACGATGTACGCCGTGTGCGTCCACGAACCCGCTGCGGAAGGCCGATGGTGCCAGAACACGGGCGCCACCAATTCCTCGGGAAAGTTCCATCGCTTCAGGAGGGTTCCGCCCACTTCGGCGTGGCAAATCCCCAACACGTCTCGCTCCACGGAGTCAAACCCTGCCTTCGTCGCCCGGAATTTGGCGTCCAACCGCGCCGATTCCGTCCGCACGAAGTCATCCATCACGATCTTACCCACGTCATGGAGCAATCCAGCGGTAAACAGCATTTCCGAGGTCTGCAGGCCGAGCGTCTTGGCAATTTCTTCAGAAGCCACCGCCACATAGACGGAGTGGTGGAGCAATTCCTCCGGCTCAAGCTGGTATCCAAGAAGTCGTTTCTTCAGCACCTGCGAGATTCCCACCGCCACCACGAGTTCAAGCAACTGTTTCATCCCCAACCGGGCGATCGCCGTCTGAACAGAGTCCACCCGCGCCAGCCCGCCATAAACAGCGGAATTGGCAATCCGCAACACGTTGGCTGTCATTCCCGGGTCGTAACGCAGTTCCTGGGCAAGATACTGAAGGTCAACGTATGGATCATGCAGGTGAGCCACCAGGAACTTGCACAAGGCCGGCATGGCCGGGAAAGTTTCGACTCGCCTCCGGATCTCGGCTTCCACCTTGTTCATCGCATCACCTCTGGTCCTATCGCGGTTCCGCTCATAACTCAACCTCCTGGCCGTTGGATTTGATGAGGAACCGGCCGGTGCTGATTTCCAAGCGTACGGTCCGCGTGACTTCGCCCCCCACATCCGTGGCCTTGATGAGCATTCCGTTTTTCCACATGACCTTCCGAAAGACCGTCATATTCCGTTCGCCGATTCGAAACAGGCCCTGCCTGTCGAGCATGGAAGCCCCGCCCGCCACTTTCACAATTGCGTTGGCCTTGGTGACCCCCATGTCGAACAACTTCTGAAGAAACACCGTCATCCCGGTATCGACAAACATCCAGGGTTTCACCTTTGCCTTTTCCCCATCTACGCTGGACAACGGCAACATGCAATGAATCAGGCCTCCCACGCGGACGGCCGGGTCATACACCGAAATCCCCAAGCACGATCCCAGGGAATAGGTGACCAACACGTCGTCGGTATCGCCCGACACCGCCATGTCTGCAATATCGACAACGATCTGCTTCATCCCCATGTCGCCCCAATGTGATTAGCCCGAGGTCATTTTTTCGGAATGAGACCGAGTTCGTTCAACAACCCGACCAGCTTGGTCTTTTCGACAGGCTTGACCACGTATCCATCGCACTGCTGTCCGAACGAACCCAAGATATTCTTGGAGTCGGACAGGCACGTCGTCATGACGATCTTCGTTCCGCGTCCCAACAACACCCCCTTGTTTTGCTCGAACTCACGAATCTCCCGCAGCGCGCTGCGGCCATCCTTTCTCGGCATCATGATATCCAAGCAAACCAGGTCGTAAGGGTCGTTCCCATTCAGCGCCGTCGTGACCGCATCGACCGCCTCTTGTCCGTCAATGACCGACTTCACGTTTCCGTAGGGCGCGAGCATCGACTCCAACACCAGCCGGTTGGTGATATCATCTTCGGCAATGAGTATTTTCATGGTTCTTCCGTTCCTTCGTGTTCTGTCTGCGTTCCAGGCTGTCTCGCTTTCCAAGCAGCCACCGCCTCTTGGAGTTCGGTGATACCGACTCTGGCCGCTTGGACCAACTCCGAGCAGGAGCCGAGGCCCGCTTCCCGGGCCGCATCTTCAAGTTGCCCAAAGACCGATGCCAGTCGTTCCGCGCCGATATTGAAACAGGCCCCCTTCAAAAAATGGGCCGCCTGCATCAATTCGTCCAGGTTGCCAGCCAACAGGGCGGATTCCACCTGCTGGAAGCGCTGGATCGAGTCTTCCCAAAACAAGCCCACGAGGTTCTGATACAGCGCCTCGTCGCCGCCAATCGCCTGCAGTCGCCGGGACGGACTGAATACGGGCGCAGGCTTGACCGTCCGGTGCTCGCAATCCTTGCTCGGCCCTCCCTGTGCGTTGGCCGCTGAGGAATCCGACCTCGTCGCCACCAGCCAGCGATTCAATATGCGGGTCACATCGGCCAGTTGAACCGGTTTGCTAAGATAGTCATTCATGCCGGTTTCCAAACACCGGCTGCGATCCGTCGCCAGCTCGTGCGCCGTCAGGGCGATGATCGGGATTTCGCGAACTGAACCGGGACTGTGGCGGATCACCGAGGCGGCCGCGTATCCATCCATGTCCGGCATGCTAATGTCCATGAGAATCAGATCGTACGCCGGACGGTTCGCGACCCCGCGGCCAGCGGATGACCCAGCACCGTCCGCGATCCCCAATCTCGCCAGCACTTCCTTGCCGTTTGTGGCCACGTCTACGGTGCACGGACAGGCTTGCCTCAGCAGATTTACAATCACCATTTGGCTGATCAAGCTATCGTCCGCCACCAGGATCCGCCATCGGGTCCGTGGTTGATCCGGTCGGCTGACGCAAGGACTCACAACCCAGTTGGCGGCCGGCGCTACCGAGGGTGCTCGAAGCGGCACGGTAAACCAGAATGTCGCCCCTTTACCCTCCTCACTCACCACGCCGATCCGTCCGTGCATGGCTTCGACAATCTTCCGACAGATGGCCAAGCCCAATCCCACACCGCCAAAGCGCCGGGTGGTCGAAGTGTCCGCCTGAGAAAAGGGTTGGAACAACTGTGGTTGCTTGTCCGCAGGGATGCCGACCCCCGTATCCGTCACGGACACGCGCAATTCGGCTCCCGTTTCGCTGGGCTCTCCCTCCACCGCAACCGCCACGCGAATCTCCCCGTTCTCCGTGAACTTAATGGCGTTGCCGATCAGGTTGGTCAGCACCTGGCGGAAGCGGGCCGGATCACCAGACCGGAGCGTCGATACGCTGTCGGCAACGCTCGTCAGGATATGCAATCCCTTCGCCCGGGCTGAAGGCGTCAAGGCCTGCACCACCTCTCGGACCGCCTTTCGAACGTCAACGTCAGCCCGCACGAGTTGGAGGGTGCCTGCCCCAAGCTTCGACAGATCCAAAATGTCGTTCAGAATCGCCATCAACGCTTGCCCGGAACTGCGAATCGCCTCGGCAAATCGTCGCTGTTTGGGCTGCAACGACGTTTCCAACATCAGTTCGGCCAAGCCCAGAATGCCGTTCATCGGCGTGCGGATTTCGTGGCTCATATTGGCCAGGAACTCGTTCTTGGCCAGGTTTGCGAAATTGGCCTCATCCGCCATCGCCCTGGCATGTTCCATCGCGGTCTGCAACCGTTGGTTCATCTCCTCCGCGGTTTGCTTGGCCTGCTGCAATTCCCGCTCGACCCGCTTGGCCTCAGAAATGTCGTCGATGGCCAACACCACGTGCCGGCGTTCCTGCAGGAATAATTGTTCGGCACTCACGCGTAGCGTCACGGGTTCGGGTCGTCCACCCGTGAGACGCTGCACCTCCAATTCGCGGCCGCGCACCGACTCCCCCGTGGTCAAGGCATCGGTGATGCATCGTCGTAACGGACAGTCCGCGCAGGCCAGGGAGTAGCCGCATCCTTTCTCGTCGTCCCGACAGTGCGGGCAGCGCAGGGCGAGTCCAGGTTGGCAGGCCCTCATCTCGTCCGGCGAATGGGCCGCGAGATCCGCCGCCGCAGTGTTCGCTTCCACGACCTTCAAGTCCTCGTTGAGTAACAACATGCCGATGGGTGCCGAGGCAAAGACCGCTTTCAGGTTTTCCTTCTCCACCTCGAGTGACCGCGCAATCTGCTTCTGGGCGGTAACATCCATCATGACGCCAACGATGCCAGCCGGACGATGTTCGGCATCCCGATAAACCGCCTTGTGAAAGATGAAGTTGCGCCGCAAGCCATCGGAGCACTCAACAGCGGCTTCATAAACCTGGGTCTTCCCTCCGCGGAGCAATTCCTGATCTTTTTCGTCATAGATGCGCGCCAGGTCCGGCGGAACGCGGGGTGCCAGATCAAAGACGGTTTTGCCCACCACCTCAGACTTGGGCAGGCTGGTAATCAACATGGAAAAGGTCTCATTGCAGCCCTGGTACCGCCCCTGCGTGTCCTTGTAGTAAACGGGAACCGGTACGGTATCGATCAGGGTTTCCCAAAACGACAAACTGACCCGGCGCGCTTGTTCCGTTTGTTTGCGCTCCGTGATGTCGCGGATCGTCGCCACAGCCAGCCACTGCTGACCCTCCTGGACCGATGCCAGTGACAATTCGATGGGGATCTCCACGCCGTCTTTCCGCACCGCCGCCAACTCCACCGTCTTCCCCACGATCGCTCCTCGGCCCGTCCCTTGGAACAGGAGAAATGCCTTCGCGAACGTCTCGTGATACCGTGAGGGCGCCAGCAATCTGTGCACCGATTGGCCGATCGCCTCGGAGGAGCGATAGCCAAAGATGCGTTCGGCGGCCGGATTCCAGAAAGTAATCAGACCCCCACGATCCAGCATAATGATCGCATCGAACGCCGTGGTGGCGATGGTACGAAAGCGGTTATCGCGCTCGCCCGCCGGTTCCGTTACGCTCGCTTGTCCCGCGAGATCAAGCGACGGCGGCGGTGGTTCCGCATTCACGTCCGCACCCGCTTCGGTGATTGCGTTCACCGTCATCGCCCGCACCCCGCATGGCCGTGAGTCGTCATTGTTTGATGTACACCGACGGTTCCACGCTCTTGAATTCGCTCAGCATCCCCGACAGGCTTTCCGCGTGCCCGACCATGAGGTAGCCGCCAGGACGCAGCAACCGGTAGGCTTCCGCCAGCAAGCGACGCCGCACATCATTGTCGAAGTAGATCATGACGTTGCGGCAGAAGATCACGTCGAACGGCCCGCTCATGGGAAAGGGTGGGTGCGCCAAGTTCAACCGGGCAAACGTGATCATCCGTTTCAGCTCGTCGTGCACGCAATACACCTTTTCCATGCTGCTGTGACGCTGGGCGGTAAAGTGCTTGGCAATCACGCCCTTCGGAAGGTTCTCAATGTGCTTTTGCTCGTAGATTCCCTCTCGCGCCACGGCCAATACATTGGTCGATAAATCCGTAGCGAGAATCTTGACGTCGCGCAGATCCTCGAGCGATTCCCGCAACGTGATGGCGATGGAGTACGGCTCCTCACCGGTGGAAGAGGCGGCGCACCAAATCCGAAACCGGTTTTGCCCCTGCGCCTCCCAACACTGCACCATGGGGCCCAACAGTTCAAAGTGACGCGATTCGCGGAAGAAGTGTGTGACGTTGGTCGAGATCGCGTTCAGCAGTTCCACCAGTTCGCCGCCGGTCTCATCGCGCTCGACGTACTGGTAGTACTCGTCGAAATCGCAGATCTCCAGGCTCCGCATCCGTTTGCTGACCCGCGCGCTAACCAGGGCTTCCTTCTGCGGACCCAGCTTGATTCCAGCCTTGTCGTAAATCAACTCACAGAATTTCTGGAAGGTCCGCTGGTCAATCGTCTCGGATGTGCTCATGCGTTAGTCCCGTCCTCGTCCAATCGCCAATCACATACCTGTCGCGGCTTGCTCAAGGCAGTTGCGGCTCCGCCGACGAGGCGTTGTCGTGCCGTCTCTGCAGCCTCGGTCCCACCGATGCCCCCGAATTGATCGAGAATAATCTCCGTCAAAGAGTCACCCCGCAGAATCACGGGGTGACCCTGTTGACGGATGATTGTTAGAACCTCTTCAACTCCTCCGCATCCAGCGGGATCACCTGTTCGGGTTTCGGGATCTTCGAATGCGTCTTTGTCCCCTCTCCGCCGTTCTTCCCCTCATGCTTCGGGGCGACGGGCGCCTTCGGCTTCAGGTGGTGGGCAGGCTCGGCCCTTTCGATCACCCTCGTGGAAGCGGCCACAGGAGCCTTGCGCACGCTCCCGTTTGCGCCAGGGGTACCCGACCCGCCGATGATGCTTACCAGATCCGCGACCATCGCGTTGAGTTCCTGCGCTTGTGAGGACAATTCCTCGGCCGCGCTCGATGATTCCTCGGCGTTTGCCGCATTCTGCTGTACGACCTTGTCCATTTCCGCGACGGCAGTGTTCACCTGGTCGATCCCTTGGGATTGCTCTTTCGAGGCGGCGGCAATCTCGGCAATGAGCGCCGCCACCTTGCCGGCACTGTCCTTGATCCCGCCCAGATTCTTCGCCACTTCGGCCGTGACGTTCACGCCGGACTCGGCGTTCTTTTGGGCGCCTTCAATCAGGTCGGCGGTGTTCTTCGCCGCCTCGGCGCTGCGCCGGGCGAGGTTGCGCACTTCCTCCGCGACCACGGCGAAACCCTTGCCCGCCTCACCGGCCCGCGCGGCTTCCACCGCGGCGTTCAGGGCCAGCAGGTTCGTCTGGAAGGCGATCTCATCGATCGTCTTGATGATCTTGGCGGTTTCACTGGCCGAGTGTTTGATCCGGTCGATGGCATCCGACATCCGTTTCATCGACTCCACGCCGGCTTCGGCGTGCTCGCTCGCTTCTTTGGCCACGACGTTGGCCTGATTGGCATTGTCGGAGTTCTGCCGGGTCATCGACGCCATCTCCTCGAGACTGGAAGACGTCTCTTCGAGGCTCGACGCCTGTTCGCTCGCCCCTTGGGCCAACGATTGACTCGCGCTGGCCACCTGCGTTGAAGCAGACGACACCTGCTCGGCTCCGGACGTCATGCTCTTGATGACCCGATGAATGGGACGCGTAATGCTCAGTGTGGTGACGACCGCCACCACGATTCCCAGCACTGTTCCCAAAAGAATCAGCGTGGTCGAGATAACGTTCGCCCGCGCCGCCGTAGTATTCATCCCATTGGTTACATCGGTATTGAGGGCGGCGATTTCCTGCCTCAACTCCGCTCCGAGTTTCTGCAATTCGGCATTCACTTCTCGCTGTTTGACAGTCGACGCATGCATCAATTCGCCGCCGGATTCATATCCCTTCAATTGCTCACTGACCTGAGCGGCAACTTTCAGCAACTCGGCTTCCCCTTTGATCAATTCTGTCCACTTGCCAATCCCGGACTTGACCACCGCCAGTTGCTTGGAATACGACTCCCAATCGGTCTCCTTATCAGTCGCCAGGAAGTACACGGCCTTCACACGCAGCAGAAGGAACGGCGTGAAAACGTCGCTTTGGAAGCCATCCCGATACTCGGCCCACTGGACGTAATCACTGGCAGATTTTTCGTTGATGGCCTTTTCCAGATGGGCAGCGAAGGTTTTCGTCAAACCATCCACTATTTCCGTCACGGCCCCGCCGGTCTTGCGCCATCCATCGAACCCTTCGTCCTTCGCCATCTGGCTTGATTTCAGGGCTTCGAAGGCTTCCTTGTACGGCTTGCAGGTCTCGATGGAGTTCGCCAGCTTGGCCTGAACTGCGGCGGTGGCTCCTTTCGTTGCCTTGAGTCCCTCCATCTCTTTCACCAGCTCCTCGTACTTGGCAAACCAAGCCTCAGCGGCGGTCTGGTCGCTGCCGGGAAGCTTCTCGAGCTTGTAGATCGCGAAATCTCTTCGCGCGGCTCCGCAAGCATCGACTCCGGCCCGACATTCACCTGATTTGATAAGCAAAGCCCCTCCGGTCTTCAGGCTGCTGCACGCCGTCCAGCCGACGAGGCCGACCACGATCACGACGAGAATCAGGGCGCCAAACCCCACTCCCATCTTCATTGCCAGACTCATGTTCCGTTTCATTGCGATCTCCTTGTTGATTCTCTTTCTTTGAGGTTGTTATTGATTCGTCAGATTTTTTTGACCTTCTCGACTGCCGCCAATTCCTGAGAGGACAACACCTTGTCCACATCCAAGAGCATCACGACCCGTTTGCCCACCTTGCCCATGCCCAGGATGAAATCGGTGTTCACCATCTCTCCGAACTCCGGCGACGGCTCGATTTGTTCGCCGTTGATATCGAGTACTTCGGAGACTTCATCGACGATCGTGCCCATTGTCACCGTCAGGTTTTCCCGTCGCACTTGGACCACAATGACGCAGGTCTTGTCCGTGGTTGCCATCGCCTCCATCCCGAACCGCAGCCGCAGGTCCACCACGGGAATCACTTTGCCACGAAGGTTGATGACGCCCCTGACGAACTCGGGTGTCCGTGGGACCTTGGTGATCTCCATCACCTTGATGATTTCCTGCACCTTCAGGATCTCGAGACCGAAATCCTCGGCTCCGAGTTTGAAAGTCAGGTATTTTCCGGCCCGATGAGCCAAATCGCTGGCCACGTCCCGGCCGGCCTCGACGGTCTGTGTTGTCATAGCCTCTTGCTCCTTACTGGTTGTTGATCTGCATTCGTTATTCGAGGTGTCATCACGAACATCGGCCCGTTCGATTCCTGTCCCCATTCACCTCTTGGTTTCACCAACGGCCAGTTTCACGATTCCGCCGACATCCAGAATCAACCCTGGCCGGCCATCCGCCAGGATGCTCGCCCCGGAAACGCCCGTGACGGTTCCCACCGCCTCTCCCAAACTCTTGATGACGGTCTGTTGCTGTCCCAACAGTTCATCCACCAAAATGGCGGTTTGCTTGTCGTTGTCTTCCACGACGACCACGGTTGCCCGCGTCGCCTCTTGCACCGCATCGCCAATCGCAAACAACCGCGAGAGGCGAAACAGCGGCAGCAGCGAATCCCGAAAGCGGATCATCTCGCCCCTGCCGATCACCGTGGAAAGCATGTCCGAAGTTGGTTTGAATGACTCCACGATGGAGAGCGTAGGAATGATGTAGGTATCGCGGCCCACCTGCACCATGATCCCATCAATAATCGCCGTGGTCAGCGGCAGCACCAACGTGAACGTGGAGCCCCGCCCACGCGCCGTGTCAATCAACACATTGCCCCGTAGGCTGTCCAGGTTCCGGCGCACGACATCCATGCCGACACCCCGACCGGAGATCTCCGTAATTTGTTTGGCGGTGGAGAAACCGGGCTCGAAGATCAAGGTGTAAATCTCCTTGTCGGCAGGGTTCTGCCCGGCGCGGATGAGCCCGCGCTCGATGCCCTTGGCCAAGATCGCCTCCCGATCGAGCCCCTTGCCGTCGTCCGTCACCTCAATATGGATGTTGCCCCCGCGGTGGTAAGCCTTCAGAGTGATATGCCCCACCGGCGGCTTCCCCGCCGCGATCCGGTCCGCTTCCGGCTCGATCCCATGGTCCACGGAGTTGCGGATCATATGAACCAACGGATCGTTCAGCTTGTCCACCATCGCGCGATCGAGTTCCGTTTCCTTCCCGATCAAGGTCAACTCCACTCGCTTGTCCGCCTTCTTCGCCAGATCGCGCACCAGCCGGGTCATCTTCCGGAACGTGGCCTCGATCGGCACCATCCGCATCGACATGCTCATGTCCTGCAGCATGCGGGTGATCTTGCCGAGGTGCGCCATGTTCTTCTCGACGCGCAAGGACCGTAGTCCCTTGATCTCCCGGTCCTGCGTCACCATGGACTCGGCAATCACCAGTTCCCCAATCGTGTCGATCAACAGATCCAGGCGATCCGCGTCAATCTTCACCGCCTGTTTGATGGCCGCGCCGACATCACTTGTCGGCTTATCTTCGGGTACCGTCTCGGAGCCGCCCTCGGAGCGTTGGTCAGGCTGCGTTTTGACCGCGGCCCCGGACGACGTCGATCCCGCGATTTTCTCCGCAGCGACAGACTCGCGACCGGCAATAACGTCTTGAAGGCAAGTGATGATCGCCCGCAGTTCGGGCCGCGGCGAAAAGACGGAGCCGGACAAAACAGCTTGGTTCACGTCCGCCACCATCGTTTTCAGCATGTCCAGGCCGCGAAAAGTCGCCTCGACGACGCTGCCGGCGAATGGCTTCTTCCCGTTTCGCACGATGTCGAGAAGCGTCTCGGCCTGGTGCGCCAGATCCGCGATCGGTTTCAGCCCAAGGAAGCCAACCACGCCTTTGATCGTATGAAAGGCGCGGAACACCGCGCCAATCGCGTCAGCATTGCCGGGGTCATTCTCCAGAATCAACAAGTTCTGATCGGCGCTCTCAAAGTACTCCTGCGCCTCCGCCACGAATTCCCTGGCCAGGTCCTTGTCGCTGATCTCGATGCCCGGCAACACGGCCGACGCAACCGCGGGAGGCGCCTCCGTCGCACCAGCCGGCGCATGCCCTTCCGCAGTCGGCGGCGGACAGGCGGCGGTTTCGGCGGCGGATAACTTGGCAATCACGGCTTCGCTGCCGCTCTGGGAAACGCCCCCGCTAAACGCGCGTACCGCTTGCTCGAGCCAGTCCCGGATCTCCATAAGCAATTCCGTCGACCGCGTCTGATGCGGACTGCTGAGATAGTCCTCCAACTTGTGGCAGACGGATGCAATCTCCCCGGCCCCCACGACACCGGCCTCACCCTTCATCGTGTGCAACGTTCGCTTCAATTCGGCGAGGGCTTTACCATCCGCGTTCTTCTCCAGCGCCAGGATGTTGTCTTCCAGAGACGCCAGGTTGGTCAGTTCTTGGTCGAGAAACATCTTGAGGATCTGTCCGTCGCCCTCCGATACAGATTTCGCGGGAGATGCCACCGGGGGGTTGCGCTCGCGTTCGCCCGCGGGAACACCCGCTGACAGGTCCATCGCCAGTTCCGGGGGAAATTCCGTCTGGGCCAAATTGCCATCCGGCCCCACTTTTTGGAGCGCGAGCAAGGTTCGCCCTACCAGGGCGAATGCGTGAACCGGGTCGCCGCAGTCCCCCCGAGCAATGGAATCGACCAGACGCACTGCGGCCTCCAAGGCGGCCGCACACTGGGCCCGTCCGGGCAAGTCGTTGAAGGCGCTCACCAAGAAGGCTGCTCGCAACTTCTGGAGGCTCTGGGAGAGTTGCGTCAGTCCGGAACGATTGTCGAACTCGAGCAAGACATACTGTTCGGCTACGCCTTCAATCTCGCGCTGAAGATCCGACAGTGTGAATGAGGCTCCGCCTCCGCCGTCTCGTTCCTGTTGCTCGCATTTGGGTTCGGGATTATTCACCAACGCAAAACCCTTATGGGAGGCACGGCGTGTGCCCCGTCGTTCATGCCCGTTGATTCCATCGTAATGAGACCATCGGCAAATAGAGGGCTTTTTTGATGGGGACTTCCCCTACCCAACCCGGACCCTTGCGGGCCGAAACAGCTTGCCGGTCCGGTTCCCGCCGCCAAAGCGAACAAACGGGGAGGTGAGAGTTGTCACATTTGGCGTCGGGTCGCGGACCGGACATCTATCGTTGCCCGGCTCACTCTCTTGAGCCGGACGACGTTCGCAATACGCTGACGCTCAGAACTTGTAGATCAAAGACATTTGCTCGCGCCAGGCGTCGCCATCTTTTTGCTCTTTGTACTCGGTGCGCAAGTGCGAGATCTCAAGCCCGAGGGTAAAGTTCGCGGTGAACGCATACTGCGCGTTGCCGAAGATCACGCTATTGAAGGTGCGCGCCGAGGCGGCGGATACGTCACCCTCGGGCACTTTGTCGAACCCGCCGCCCACGTTGAACAGCCATTTCGGCGTCGGCTTCAATGTCAGTGCTCCCCAGAGACCGTCGCTGCGGATCCCCTTCCCGCGGGTGGTGTCGAAGCCCTGTGCGATCCCGCCGAGATACATATCCAGGTCTCGGCCGGTGAACGCTTCGCCAGCAAAAGATAACCACGGCGTGACCGGAACGGTCACATCGAGGTTCGCCGACCAGGAATCGGCGTGTTGAGGATTGGCGAAGGTATTCGTGTGATTGATCTGCTCTTGCGCCCAGTGGCCGGAAACGCCAATTGTCGTCGGCTTACCATGGAAGCCGGGGAATGTCAGGCTGGTCCGCCCTTGCAGGCCCGGGATGGATGAATCCTGACCGGTATCGCTGTAAGCGAAACTGTTGACTCGCCCGATATCGCGGGTGGCGGCGGCTTCCAGTTTAAGTCCCACGTCCTCGGTCAAATCGAAGCCCTTGGTCAGGCGCAGTTGCGGCCGCCGATAACCGATGTTCCCTTGCCACCATCCAACCGTGTAATTGAGCGTCGGCATCCACAGGGGCGAAATCACGTCGCACGTCTGGCCGGCCAGGATGCTGAATTTGTCCTCTGGCCAATCCAGATTCATGTACGCGTGCCGCAACATGGGAAGGTTCTTGTTTTCGTCACCGCCATTGTAGAAATCGATCTCGACCAGCGCGCTGCTGTGCATCTTGCCGACTGTGGGACCGGTGGCCTTCAACCCAAGGCGCGTCTGCCTTGCGGTCATGCTGAATTCGTCGTGATTCTTGATCAGTTCCTCGGACTCGACCCAGCGCGCGTAGTTGCCCGCGGACGTGCGATCGGAGTCGTGGGCCAAATCCAGCTTGATGTAGCCGTACAATTCGAAGTCGATGCTCGACATGACCGGTTTCTTCTTCGAGTCAACCAGCTTCTTCAACTGCGCCACTTCGGCGTCGGTAAACCCCCACGCAGCCGGCGCCTTCGCCTCGGCGGCCTTCGATCCGGCGGGAACCGCCACCGGCGGCTCCGTTGGGACGGCGGCTTTTGGTCCGGGTGTGACTGCAGCCTTCGGCTCGGGCAAAACCGCAGCCTTCGGTTCGGCTGATTTGCCGAGGGCCTTCTTGATATCAGACAATTCGTTTTCGAGTGTTTCCACCCGGTTGCGCAACTTGGCGTTGTCCTCCGCCAGCGCTTGTAAGTCCTTGTTGTCTTGAGACGTCGCGCCCCACACCATGCTTTTATTGTCTTGAGCATACGCGCCGCAAGCCATGGAAAGGGACAACACGACGGCGCAGACCGCCTCATTAGTCCTGAATGCCATTTCTCATCCTCCGCGTCTGTGTGTCTTAAGTCGGGTTTCAGTCACAAAAGGAGAATCGGCGACTGGCAACTCTCCTTGATGGGGACTTCCCCTACCCGAACGGAGGGTACTGGATTGGAGGAACTTCGGCGGGAAACTCAGTCGTCCAAGGAAGCAATACGATGTTTGATGGCTATCCGAATCAATCCAGCGGTATCGTGAATACCGAGCCTCTTCATCAACTGGGCCCGGTGCTTCTCAACCGTTTTTTCACTCAAGCCCAGTTTCAACGCGATCGCTTTGCTCGTGCAACCTTCGGCGACCAGTTGCAGCACCTCCCGCCCCCGGGGAGTCAACCGCTCGAGAACCGAGGGGAGTTGCTTGACCGTCTCCGGGTTGAGGCAGGCAGCGCGGAGCGACGCCGGTAGCTTGGAACAAAGGAAGAACCCGCCCCGATGCACGACCCGAACAGCTTGGAGAAGTTCCTCGACCACCGATTGCTTGAGAAGATAACCCCGCGCCCCGCATCGCAGAGTTTGCTGCACCATGGTTCCATCGGAATAGACCGAAAGGATCACAACCCGAGTTCTTAGTTTCAGGGCGGCCATGCGACGAGCTACCTCCACGCCGTTGAGCTGCGGCATGGCGATGTCCAAGAGGAGAACATCGGGTTGGAGCTTCTGTACCTGTTCCAAAGCCGCATAGCCGTCCGCAGCTTCGCCGACCACCCGAATGTCCGCCGCCTTCTCCAACAGAGCCCGGAGGCCCTGACGCACGAGATGATGATCCTCAGCGATGACCACCCGGATCATGTCTGCTCCTCACAAGGAATCTGAATCACCAAGCGGGCACCCGCAGCCGGCTGCATTTCGATCTCCAAGCGTCCGCCCAAAAGGTCAATTCGTTCCCGCATTCCTTCCAGACCCAATCCCGTCTGTGAGGCCGCGACATCAAACCCCTGGCCGTCGTCCGCTACCGAAAGTTGCAGGGTCCCGTCCTTCGTCAGAAGCCGAACTTCGACATGCTGCGCGTTCGCGTGTTTGGCGACATTGGTGAGCGCTTCTTGAACCACCCGGTACAGACAGGTGCTCACTGTTTCCGAGAGCTTGAGGGTCTCGATGCCTTGATAATCAACGATCAGACCGGCGCGCTGAGCGAACTCGCGGCACAAGTCCTCCAAACCAGCGCTCAACCCCAAGGTGTCGAGCACCGGAGGGCGCAATGAACGGGCGACCGCTCGGAGTTGGTTGTCGGTTGAGTCCGTCAGAGAAATCAATTGGTCCAAGCGCTCCCGGAGCGCCGCCACATCGGAAGGAGGGTCCGCGCGCAGCAGTCCCAGCTTGATCTTCAATACCGTGAACATCTGGCTTGCCTCGTCGTGCAACTCCCGCGAGAGACGCCGGCGCTCTTCCTCACTGGCCGCGAGTGCTCGCTGCGCCAGTCGTCGCGTTCGTTCCCGGCCCGTGCGCAACTGGTCAAACAACCGGGCCCGATCCCTCTCCGCCCATTTGCGCTCGGTGATGTCCCGCGCTACCACCGAAACACCAATGAGCTCGCCCGTGATGTCTTTGATGCGCGACATCGTGAGGGAGACATCAACCCGCGTGCCGTCTTTGCGGACCTGCACCGTCTCAAAACGCCGAACGGGCTCTCCGCGTTCCACCCGCGCCTTTAGTTCCTGCTCTTCCGCGGCATGTTCCGGTGGAACCAAAACGGTAAACGGGTGGCCAATCATCTCGGCAGCCAAATAGCCGTAAATCTGTTCCGCGCCCGAATTCCAACTGGTGATCGTGCCGTCCAACGTGGCCCCAATGATGGCATCATCCGAATGTCTCACCAGCGCGGCCAATCGAAGCAAGGCTTCTCTTCGCGAGGCAATAAACCAACTGATGAGGACCGCTTCCGGAAAGAACAGTCCTATCCGCACCACCATGTACTTGCTCAATCCCAAGAAATTACCGGAAGCGATCGCGATGAACTCCAAGCCGACAGAAGCCAGAAAAGAGCTGCAAACCCCCGGGCCGAAGCCGCCGTACCAGGCGCTCAATAGCACCGGCACGAAAAACAGCAAGAATGGGGGCGTTTCTCCAGTGAGACGACTGACCGCCTGACTCAGAATCAACGCGATTACTGGCGCCAACACTGCGAGCCCATACCGCAGCAGCACAGACCGTCCCCCCGATGTCAGTCTGACATCTGCCCCCCGATCAGCCTTCATTACCCATCCTCTCCTGCCGGCCCCCAATCGCCAAAGAAAAGCACTCATACGCCAACTCCGACGTTACCGCTCGGGGACTCCGCTCTTGTTCTCCCTCGGTTGTCGGTTTGCTGGTTCGTCCGCGATATTCGTTGGGTTTGCTGCGCAACGTCCGAGGACTGCTATCCAGCATTCTGGCTGCGCGAGCCCGTGTCCCACGGCAACGCTCCCAAACGGCAAAGACGTGACGCCCTTCCATTTCAGTCAGCCTCGGGATCTCGTCGACGAATGCGACCGGCATCGCGACCTTGGCGAACGGGAATTGGCGCACCGTGACTTCAGCCGCAAGCTGTGTCACGCACGGAAGGGGAACCGCCTCCCTCGGCGACCCATGTTCGACCCTAATCTGCGTCGTGGATGTCATCTCCGATTGCCGCATCCCCGACGACTGCAAGATTCTTCTACTAACATCAACTCCTGGTTCCCCAGTGGAAGCTCGTTCCTTGGCCATCCACCATCTGCGCAAGTCGTAAATTGGTTTCCTTATCACGATTCCCACGGCAGTGGAACAACAAAAACGTCTGAGGCCCGCCGCGGCAGTAAATATCATGCCTGGCAGGCGGGTCTCACTGCCCTGAACTCCCCGGGTGACGCTGGCCTGCGATCAAGTGTCGCATGGCTTCCTTGGACGGGTGGGCTCCTCACCAAGGAGACTGGCTCCCCAGTCTTTGCCACTCAGTAGGGGAAGTCCCCATTAAGAAGTCCCGTTGGCCGCCGATGAGTCTGCTGGAAAGAAGCGAACAGACATGAATAACGTTGTCCGTGCCGCGGGGTTTGCAGCATATCCGACTGCGATCCGTGCCGTCCAGCCGCGGTCAGCCTCCAGTCGTTCACGGTCCATTGGAAGCTCCATCGCCAGTGAGACGGCCTGAAGGGACTTATGGAAAAGCGTGGCTGTCCGGTGGAAAACAACGTTCTGGATCGGATTGACGGCTACATCGCAAAAGCCGACCTTCTCCCGCCCGCACCGGCAGCCCTTACGCAACTCTTGACGTTGCTGCGCGAGCCGAATGCCGATAGCAGCGCGATTATTGATATCCTGGCCTACGATCCGTCGCTGACCGCCTCCGTGTTGAGGCTGAGCAACAGCGCGTTCTTCGCCGGCAGGGAATCTGTGAAGGATCTCTACGAAGCGGTCATGCGTTTGGGATTCGCACAGGTTTATCAGTTGGTGGCCGTCGTCTGCGGGGCGCGGTCGCTGGTACCATCACGAAATGGCGGGTCGGCTGACAACCGGCTGTGGACGCACTCGGTTTCGGTCGCACTGGCCGCTGAATTACTGGCAAAGGACCTCGGCGCTGAACCATCGGCGGCGTTCACCGCCGGGTTGTTGCACGACATTGGCAAGCTCGTGCTCTCCCTGGCGTTGAACGGAACAAGCGCCAACGTCGCTCACGAACTCGACGGCGACGGGCATTCCCCGCTGGAAATCGAGATGAAACTGCTGGGTGTAAATCACGCCCAGATCGGTGGGCGGCTGTTGGAGCGCTGGAAACTCCCGGAAAACCTCGTTTCAGCGGTACGCCATCATCATCAGCCGAATTCGGCCCGAGATCAGTGCACTCTCGCCGCCTGCGTGGCCCTCGGCAACTTCCTGGCCTACTTCATGGGACACGGCTACAACGACCATTCTCTCAACCTGAAAGCCCGCGATGAGGCCCTGAAGATCCTGAACCTTTCCGCGGAACGCTTGCCCGAGTACATGAGCCAGAGCCGCGAACGTTTCAAGGCGGTCAAAGCCCTCCACCAAATCCAGTGACGGTCGTGCCGTTCGAGAAGCGAAGGGCGTTCCCCAGCAGACCAACGGCCCCGAGAGCCAGCCGCGACGACGCGGCCGGTTACGTCAGATAATCCAGCAGGGAAAGGTTCAACAGCTTGGCCCCGCTGGCCAACGCCGCTTGATAGGCGGTCTGGGTCTCGCTCAATTGCACCATCACGGTCGCCATATCCGCGTCGGCCTGTGAAGAAATCAACTTGTCCAACGATGCCGCGCGGTTTTGCGCGATGTTGTTGGCCGCGTCCATTCGCGCCTGCAACGCGCCGGTGGTCGCGATCTGGGAGATGATGTTTTCTTCATCGTTCTGCAGCGCCGGAAGATCGGTGCCGTTGATGGCCGCGGTGTTGCCGGCCAGCAGATTGTTCTGGAGCGAAATCAAGTGATTGAAGAAGTCCGCTCCAGTGCGGCTATCGGTGATCAGCCCTTGCGGACCGGTCCCGCTGCTGTTGGCACCCACGGGCACCGCGGAAAGCGTGACCCCTTCGGCAATCTCGGCTTGGGCAACGCTGGTGTTGCCCTCGTACGTCACGCTGGTTACCTGCCCGTCCGCGTTCGTGGCGAGCACAAACGGAGCTCGGTCGCTGAGCGTTCCGCCGAAAAGATAATCGCCTTGGTACTTCGAATTCATGATCTGCGCCGCTTCCTGAATGAGTTGCGTCACCTCGGCGGCGTACGTCGCCAGATCCTGCGACGATTTTGTGCTGTCGGCCTGTGTGGCGATTTCACCGGCACGGTCCGAGATCGTCTTCAACGATTGCATCGCATTGTAGCTGGCGGTGGACTGGTCTTTGAGTTGCGCGATATTCTGTTCGTATTGCGCGATGCTGCTGGCCTCGGCCTGCAAATCGAGCACGCGACGCATGGCCGTCGGATCGTCTTCGGGGTTTTGCACGCGCAGGCCCGTCGCCGCCTGGTTTTGCAGTTGCTGCTGACGCAAATTGAGCCGGGTGACGCTGTTGATCAATGCATCAGGAATCATGTTCGAGGCAACACGAATCATGTTTCACCTTCTCATTATTGGATGTTGACCAGCGCGTCCAGCATTTGATCCACTACACTCATGAGCCGGGCCGAAGCCTCGTAGGCGTGCTGAAAAATGCTGAGGCTGGCCATTTCTTCGTCGATCGAAACGCCGCTGACCGAGGACCGCTGCTGCTCCAACATCTGTTGTACGGTCTGCTGGTTGGACACCTGACTGTTGGCCGAGGCAAGCGATTGCCCGATGGCGGCTACGCTTTGATTGTAGGCTTGGCTGAATGTCTGGTTGTTGAGGGCGGTCTGCGCCTGGGTGCCCAATTGTGCCAGGGCCAGCGCGACGGCGTTGTCGCCGACGGCACCGTCCGTACCGCTGGCTTGCACCAGCGCCGGGTTGTTCAGCAGGACCGGGTTCACTCCGATGGTGTGTGCGTCCGCGCCCGTGAAGAAATCTTCATGCGAACTGCCCGTGAGACTGTAGCCGTCCGCATGGATCGAATTCACCTTGCCGATCAACAGCGAGGCCAGTTGGTCCACACCGGCGGCGAGCGTTGCCACCGGGCCATCCCGCGCGTCAATCTCGCCGGCAATGCTGCCGCCCGTCAGTGCGAGCGTCGTGCCGGCCGTGGCCGCCTTGACAAGCCATTGGCCGCCGCCCGCATCATCGGCTTGCAGCGTGTCGAGTACGTTCTGATCGGACACCATCAGTACGCCGCCGATGGTGAGGTTGACGCCGCCATTGGCTTGTTGCGTCACGCTCACGTTGGTGAGCTGGGCGAGGTCTTCGATCTTCTGCTGGCGCAGATCGCGCAAATCGTTCGCCGTCAACCCCGAACTGATTTCCGACGTGATGATTTGGTTGTTGAGGTTGGCGATATCGCCCAGAAGTTGGTTGGCGTTCGTCACATCCGTCTGCACCGAACTGTTCAAGCTCGCGCGCAACGCGTCGAGCCGCTGCGACACCTGATTGAATTGATCGGCCAACGTCGCGGCCTTCATCAGCAGAACCTGGCGCTCGGCCAGCGATGTCGGCTGAGTGGACAAGTTCTGAAACTCGCTGAACAAGTCTGACAGGCTCTGCGCGATTCCTTGCTGCGTGCTCGAGCCGTCCGAGGTCGTGGTGCTGTCGATTTGTTCACCCAGACCCGCTTGGGCAAACTGCAGCGCCTGTTGTTGGGCATTCCAATAGCTCGACACGCTGGTCTCGGACTGAATCTGGTCGTCGAGCAACTGACTGCGGATTTGCTGGACGCCCGTCGCCTGCACGCCGGTCCCCTGCATGCCGACGTCCGTGACCACGGGAGTCGATGTGGCGACGCTGAGGCGCTGGCGGGCATACGCCGGATTGTTGACGTTCGACAGGTTGTGGCCGGCCACTTCGATGCCCGCCTGCTGCGTCTGCAGCGCGCGCGCCGCCATGCCCAGCGTGCCGAAAAGCCCGATGCTCACACCGTCACCTCGCACAGAGTGCTGCCGCCGGCTGTCGCGACGTGACCGTCGGATGCGTAGGTCGTGACCCCATTCGCCGGAAACAACGTGGCGATGAACCGTTGGATCATCTCCACCGAGCGGCTCAACAGCAGATAGTTCTGCCGGGTGCGTTGTTGCACGCGGCCGAGACACTGGTTCACCTCATGGACAAGGGCCTGGACCAGAGGGCGGTACTCGTCAGACAACAGGGGGAGGAGCTCATGAAACGTCCCGTCGGCTGGCAGGCCCACCAGCACGTTTACCTCGCGTTGCCGTTGCTCGCGCTGCTGGCGCGCAACCTGGATCACCGAGACTTCCGCGTTGATGGCGGCCAGGTTGTTGAGGAGCTTGCCCGTGTCGCGTCGCACCACCAATTCCTGTTGCTGGTCCAGCAGCGCCAGCATCTCGCCGCATTGCTGCAACTCCTCGCGGAGCGTCTCGATTAACGATTGGATTTGCTCGTTCATGGTTTTGGCAATTGCCTCGTCAGATCTTTGCTCAACGTCCCCGCCAACCCGAAAGCACCGCTGCGGCTGATGCTGTCGGCCAGTTGCTGCACGGTCATGTCCCGGTAAATTTGCGACGCGGTAGAGTCGTCGGCGTACTTGGTCTTGAACACGGTCTTCTGGCCCTCAGACAAAATCTGGCGCAGCAACACGGCCTCAAACTGACGACTCAGTTCCTCAATCTTGCTCGGCTCGGTGAGCGCGTGGTTGGTCGCCAGCTGTTCCAACGGCAGGTCGGCGGCGTTCACGTGAGATTTGATCGTGTTCACTTCCATGGTGGCGCTCGGGGCCTCCTCGCGGACTTATCGAATCAGCAACTCCGCTTGCAGCGCACCGGCCTGTTTCATCGCCTGAAAGATCGCCATCATGTCCCGGGGGGTGACTCCGAGCATGTTCAGCGCCGCGGCGACCCTCTCTACCGTTGGCAACTCTGGCAACGCAATCAGCGACCCCTTGCTCTCCGTCACGCTGGTCTCGGTCCGCGGAGTCACAACCGTCTGCCCCGACTGGTTGAATGGGTTCGGCTGCGAGACGTCGAGCGAGGAGGCAATGGTGATCGTCAGGTTGCCCTGCGAAACCGCACAACTGGAAATCTTGATGCGCGACGTGGCCACAATCGTCCCCGTGCGCTCGTTGATGATGATGCGGGCCGGCGTGTCGGGGGTGACTTCGACCGCCTGCAGATGCGCGATGAACTCCACGGGCGACGACTCCGCGCCTTCGGGGATCTTCACCCGGACCGACGTGGAGTCCACGGCTTCGGCGCTGCCCGCAAACTTTTCATTGATGGCCGCCGCCAACCGCGCCGCCGAGGTGAAATCCGGCTCCCGCAGCAAGAGTTCCACGTAGTTGTTGCGCACCACCGTCGCGGGTATTTCGCGTTCCACCAACGCCCCGCCGATGATCTGGCCCGTGGTCGGGTGATTCTTCTGCACGGTCGCGCCCCCGCCGCCTTCCGTGCCCGCCGCAAACCCGCCAATGGACACCGGTCCCTGGGCCACGGCGTACACGCTGCCGTCGGCACCCATCAACGGCGTCTGCAGCAGGACTCCGCCCTGCAACGATTTCGCGTCCCCGAGCGACGAGACCGTGACGTCCAACCGCGCCCCCGGTTTGAGGAACGCCGGAATATCAGCCGTCACCATCACCACGGCGACGTTCTTGGCCTGAATGGTGGCCGCGGGAATGTTGACGCCAAACCGCATCAGCATGTTGGCAATGGTTTGCACGGTGTAGGTGGGGTTCTTGTCGCCGTCTCCCGCCAGACCCGAGACGATGCCGTATCCGACGAGTTGATTGTCGCGCGCCCCGGCCACCATCACGAGGTCTTTGACGCGCACCCCCAGGGCAAAGCCCGTCGGGGTCCCCGTCAGCAACGTGATGATGACGTGCAGAAGAAGCAGAAGTTTTTGGCGGATGGTTTTCATTAAAATGGGGTAATCCAGTCCCACGCCTTCGTAAACCAGCCCTTCCGCTGCGTGTCGGTAACCGTCCCTTTGTTGACGATCTTCACCGTCGCGTCGGCCACGCAATAGCTGTACACGGTGTTGTTCGCGGCGATATCTTGCGGGCGCACCACGCCGCGCAACACGATGTCCTGTTGTTCGCCCGCAAACGACGTGTGGCGCGTGCCTTCGACAACCAGGTTTTTGTTCGGCAGCACATCCACCACGCGCGCGGCGACCTTGGCGACGATCTGCTCGTTGTTGTTGATCGTGCCGCCGCCGTCGAAGCTGTGGCTGGCATCAAACTTCATCGCGGGCATCTGTCCGTGGTGCGTCAACAGACCGCTGCCCGCCGGACTGTAGAGAAACGTCTCCAGCGCAGCGTCCACCGAGGCTTTCTTCGACGTCTTGGTTTCGTTGTTCTTGGTGGCCGTGCTGGATTCCTGCACCAGAATCGTCACGATATCGCCCACCGCAAATGCCTTCGGATCGGCGAACATCGAGGGCGCGGCCGGTCCGTGCCACAGGGAGTCGGCACCGGCCGATCCGCCGGCCAACACCCACGCCGCCAACACTTCACAAAGAAACAGAGATCGTAGCTTCACTTTCCACCTTCCCGCGAAATTCACGCTTGGATTGTACGTTGCGCACCCGCACCTGCTGGCCGATGGCGCCGTTTTCGAGCACTTCCGCCTTCAATGCCACCGCCATCGACCCGTCGCGCAGAATGGCTTCGACGACTTGACCCCGATGCACCACGGTGCGTGGTCGAACGCTCCGGGCCAGAAGGGGCATGCCGGCCGGGACATCTTCCGCCAACTCCAACGTTGTCTCGTCGGCATCGCCGGCGATGTACGGTTCACGCAAGGTGAGCACGTCGCGGCGCTCGCGCACACAATCGGCGTTGGCCAGCGGTTCGCCGTGACGCAGCGGAGTCCGCGCCACCCAGACATCGCGCCACACTCGCGCCTTGAGAGGCATCTGCCAACGGCCCAGTGACTTCTCACCGGCGAACAACTCGAAACCGACGATGAAATTGGCGGTCACCCCCAAGGTGGGCAACTCAACGATCTTCACCGTCAGTCCGCTGTCCGGCACCGTGATTGGCGACCAGCTTCGTACAAACGTGAGTTCCAGTTCGCCCAACTCGCGAACGTGTTCGCGCTGCAACGCTGCGGTGAGCATCGCCTTGAGTTCGCTCTCTCCCAGTACGCGGCTCTTGGGGACTGACGGCTGTTCCATGGCCTCGGTCGGTAAAGCGGGTGCGGAGGGTTCGCTTGCGAGCGACAAGGTGGCAAACCCTCCGCGGGTGGGGAGGGTGAATACCAAGAAGGCCAGTACCGGGAAGATCCTCATGCCGTCACCGTCGGAGATTGTTGCCCATCTGCATCATTTCGTCGGACGCCTGCACCGCCTTGGCGTTCACCTCGTAGGCGCGCTGGGCGAGGATGAGATTGACCATTTCCTCGACGATCTTGACGTTGGACAATTCGAGGTAACCCTGCGCGAGCGTACCGAAACCGTTCTCGGAGGGGTTGCCGAGTTCAGCCGTGCCCGAGGCCGCCGTCTCCTGATACAGGTTGCGACCCATGGCCAGGAGCCCGGCCGGGTTGGCGAAACGCACCAACTGAATGCGGAAGTTGGAGGTGCCGCTCGCACCGGTGTAGGTGACTTCGCCATTGGCGGCGATGCTGATGTTGGTGGTGCCGGGAGGCACGGCCGAAAATCCCTGCACCGGCAGGCCATCGCTCGTCACGACCCGCCCGGTGGAATCAGTCTTGAGCGCGCCATCGCGCGTGTAGGCCTTGGTCCCGTCGGGAAGTTGGACTTCCAAGAATCCGTCCCCCTGAATCGCCACGTCAAGTTGTTCGTCCGTCTTGCTCAGCTCGCCGGTGGTGAAAATCTTTGAGGTGGCCACAACCTGCGAGCCATGGCCGACTTGTACACCGGTGGGAAGTTGGTTGCCAGAACCCTGATCGGACCCGGGGGCGCGCTGCGTCTCGTAAAGCAGGTCTTGAAATTCGATTTTGGTCTTCTTGTAGCCGGTGGTGTTGACGTTGGCCAGATTGTTGGCGATGACGTCGAGATTGTCCTGCTGGGCGTTCATCCCGGCGGCAGCGGAGTAGAGGGCACGAAGCATGGTAGTCCGTTCTCCTTAGGTGCTCGGATTGCCCAACTCGCTGATCGCTCGGTTCATCCGGTCGTCCTGAGTCTGGATCACACGTTGGTTGGCTTCATACTGGCGCATCGCGCCGATCAGATGTGCCATTTCCACCACGGGCGAAGCGTTGCCAGCTTCGAGATACCCTTGGCGCACGGTAGCCGTCGACGCGGCCGACGGCACCAGGTTTGGATCGGTCGCAATGTAGTAGCCGTTGCCAATCCCGTGGAGCAGGCGCGTGTCGTTGAACGTCGTCAGCTTGAGCTGGCCTTTGACATCGCTGCCCTGGCTGACTGTGCCGTCGGCCGCAATGGACAGCGGCGCGGGATTGTTGAGGTCGATTTGGATCGCGCCACTGTCGCTCTGGACGGCGTACCCCTGCTTGGTCACGAGTTCGCCCTGCGCGTTGAATTGAAATTCTCCGTCGCGCGTGTAGCCGGTCTGACCGCTCGGCAATTGCACCTCGAAGAAGGCGTCGCCATCGATGGCCACGTCGGTCAGCACGCCCGTCGGACGGATTTGTCCCTGTTGGAAATTGGTGCTCGTGCCGGCCGATGGCATCACCACGTTCGGCGTGGCTCCGGCCGCGACGGCCGAAAAGGAGAGCTCCTGCTTCTTGAACCCCGGGACAGAACTCGCTGCCAAGTTGTCGGAGATAACCTCCTGCCACCGGGCACTGGCGTTCAGCGCTGCCGCAGCTTGGTACAGGCTGACGTTCATGATACCAGCTCGCTTCGCAGCGCCTGTGCCAGTTGATGAACCACCTTGTGCTGCAACCGGTTGCGTAAACGGGATCCGGCGCAACTGGCAAAAGCTGCCGGGTAGAGGATGAAGTTTTTTCCGCCCCAGCGCCCGATAGAGAACCCCACACCGGCACATTACACCTTGCACCGAATCGGGGCCCTGACGCATATCATGTGCGGTGACCTAAAGGTTTCCACCCGCCCTGCCGCTATTATCTTGAGGAAGAGAATCATGAAAAGGATCCGTCGCATCGGTGTGCTCACTGGTGGAGGCGATTGTCCTGGCTTGAATGCTGTCATCCGCGGCGTGGTCAAAGCCGTGATGCGCGAACACGGGGCGGACGTCTTTGGGTTTTACGACGGCTATCGTGGACTCGTCCTGCGCGAGGGCAAATGGCTGGGATGGGATGATGTCTCGGGAATTCTTACGATGGGCGGCACAATCCTCGGCACGACCAACCGCGACAACCCATTTGCCTTCGCGGATGATCACAGTCATCCCGAACGCACGCGCGACGCCTCCGCCGACATCGTAGCCCACTACCGCAAACTCAGGCTCGATGCGTTGGTGGCAATCGGTGGCGACGGCACCTTGCAATGTGCCTACCAATTGTCCCGGCTCGGCATCAACGTCATCGGCGTGCCCAAGACCATTGACAACGACGTGCGCGGCACAGAGCTGACGTTCGGGTTCAACACCGCATTCACGACGGCGACCGACGCGGTGGATAAACTGCACACCACGGCCGCATCACACCACCGCGTCATGCTCGTCGAGGTCATGGGGCGGACCGCCGGTTGGTTGGCGTTGACGGCTGGCGTGGCCGGCGGCGGCGACGTGGTTCTTATCCCCGAGATCCCCTATCATCTCGAACCGATCTGCTCCAAGCTGCGCGACCGGGCGCACCGGGGAAAGCATTTCACCATTATCATTGTCTCGGAAGGGGCGCGTCCGGCCAACGGCCATGCGGTTGTCCGCGACCACGTGGCCGGCTCGTTCGAACCGGTCCGGCTGGGGGGCATCTCCGCCGTCTTGGCCCAGCAAATCGAAGACGCCGCGGGCGTGGAAACGCGCTACACGATTCTCGGTCATCTCCAACGCGGCGGCACGACCACGCCGTTCGACCGTCTGCTGGCCACGCAATTTGCCACGGGCGCAGTGGAATTGCTGGCGCACCGCCAATTCAATCGCATGGTTTGCCTCAAGCGCGGTCGCATCGGCAGCGTACCGCTCAACGTCCCGGGGAAAGCCCCGCGGCTGGTCTCACCCCGTTCGCCGATTATCCAGACCGCCCGCAGCATCGGTACGTGTTTTGGGGACGAAACCTGATCTCGCCATCTCCGCACGGCTGCGGACTCAGTACTCGCAAGCCAACTCCATGACCTGGCCACAGGTGCACCGGACCACGATGTGCGTGACGCGGTCACCGTCCCGTTTAAGCGTGACCGTGGGCTGGTCCTCGGCCGAATGCGCGGCGTGCGTTGCCAGCGAGGCCGACGAGGATGGGTCGGCAGAAGCGTTGACTACCAGGGGGGTAAAAGTCTTGTTCATTGGGTGGAAGCCTGCGGTTCATAGTTTGGGTTGGGCACGAGCAGCACAGTGACTCGGTTGTTGATTTCATCGGTTGGCCGGGCGGGATCCAACGGATGCGTGTCGCCGTAACCCGACACCAATCGAATCTGGGCGGGCGAGACTCCGCTGGTCACCAGAAGACGGCGCGCGGCGTTGGCCCGATCCGCGGTCAGGTCCCAGTCGTCGAAGCTGGTGTTGAGGGGCATCTCGCCTTTGGGACTGTGGCCTTCGATCTCCAGCAGGAACCGTTTGTAGCGGGCGATCTCCCAGGCGAGCGTCGAAAACACCCAATGGCCGTAGTCGGTAAACTGGGAACTGCCGGTTTGGAAAACCGGCTTCTGCATGCGGTTGAGGACGTTGACGTTCAATCCCTTCTCGGTGAACTCGAGCATGATCGACTGGTTTTTCTGATATTCGGGATTCGTGCTCAGTACTTTCAACAGGTCGTCGTTGAGGTGACGAAGCATGTCCATCTCCAAGGGCGACGGCATGTCGTACTGTCCCTCCAACGATTTGCCACGTGGAGTTTCCAGAGTGTTGGGAATGATTCCCGAAGACTGGCGCGGACCTTTCAAGAACGGATGCCGGAACGTCAGCTCGATGGCCTCCTTGATCTTCCGGTCTTGCGACGTGATCCACAACACCAGAAACAGCGCCATCATCGCGGTCACGAAGTCCGCGTAAGCCACTTTCCAAGAGCCACCGCCGGCACCTGCCATGGTTCGTTATCCTTTCGCGAGCGATTTGAGCATCGTTTCCATTTCATCAGCGGTGGGCCGCACCTCGCTACTCAAGCCGCGCCGCGCGACTTCGACCGCCATGATCGGGGCGTGCCCGCTGGCAAACCCGACCACCGAGGTCGCGATGCACCGCAAATAGCTGAGTTCCGCCACGCCGATAAACTCCATGTTCGACGCCAGCGGATGCGCAAACCCATACGACAACAGGATCCCCAAGAACGTCCCCACGAGCGCCGCCGCAACCTTATGGCCAATCTCCTCCGGCGGCCCGGCAATTGCGCCCATGGTGAGGATGATCCCCATCACGGCCGCAACAATGCCAAACCCGGGCAGCGCATCGGCAGTCTTCGAGAGCACGCCGACGGGCGCGTGGTGCTCCCGCTCCTTGGCGTCCAACTCCACGTCCAGCAACATCTGCAACTGATCCGGTTTCACCCGTCCGTCGACCAGCGGCCGCAGCGCGTTCACCATAAACTCAATGGCGTGATGATTGTTCACCAGCGACGCGTACTTCGACAGGATGCTACTTTGGGATGGATTGCCCACGTGATCCTCCAACGCCACCATCCCGTCTCGACGCGCGAGCATGAACATTTCGTAGAGCGCCTTCAGGAGGTCTTCGTAGTTGCTGCGCTTGTACGGCGAACCTTTTATTGTCTGCAGCAATCCTTTGAAAATGTCCATCAACACCTTCTTCGGCGACATCACGATCAACGATCCCGTCGCCGCCCCACCAATGATAATAAATTCGGAAACGTGCAGCAGCGCGCCGACGTTCCCCCCCGCCATCGTAAAGCCGCCCAGCACCGCTCCCAGCACCACAATAAACCCAATGATGACGATCATCTCCCAGCCCTCGCTTCGTAATTCTCGATAAAGACCCGAATCGCCAAGATCGCCTGCGCGTGGATCTGACAGATGCGGGACTCCGTCAGCCCAAACACCGCGGCGATTTCGCGCAGCCGCAAATCCTCGTAGTAATAAAGCGCCAACACCTTGCGCTGCATTTCCGGCAACTCTTGAATGCGCCTGGCAATCAACCGCGCCAACTCGCGCCGTCCCGCGGTTTCCACGGGGCTCCCCTGACGCGGGTCGGCGATGCAGTCCGATCGCGAGTTGGTCTCGCCGTCTTCGTCATTGCCCTGCATGGCATCGAGACACACAAACGTCACCGGCCGGATTTCTTCAAGCAGGGCGTCATACTCCGTCATCGAAATCTTCAAGGCCGCCGCCATCTCCTCTTCGGTGGGAGGCCGCCCCTTCCGTTGTTCGAGCTCCGCCATCACCGCCTGAACCTTGCGGGCCCGGTCCCGGACCGACCGGCCTTGCCAGTCCATCCTCCGCAACTCGTCCAGTACCGCCCCCTGAATTCGAATTCGGGCATACGTGGCGAAACTCGCACCGTTCCTCTCATCAAAGTTCCGCAGCGCCTGCAGCAACCCGACCACCCCGGCACTGTAGAGATCCTCCACGTCGACGTGCGGCGGCAACGTCATCGCAATTCGCCCCACCACGGTCTTGACCAGCGGCAGATGGCTCTTGACCAACTCGCCCTCGGCCGCGCTACCAGGAGCGACCCGACGATAACGCCGCGCGACTTCCTGCTTCCGCGACACAGTATCGACCGTCTCGGGCGCGTCCAGCTTCACACAATTGGATGTGCTCCTACTCACGGCGGCGTCCTCGGCGCGATTCTTCCAACGCCTGGATCCACGCCCGTCCCCACCAACGCATGAGCAACGCCCCCGCATACAGCGCGACAGACGCCTGAAGCAGCGCTGTGGGCAGGGATTCACCCTGAATCAGGCCAAACCCTATCCCGATGCCAAACCCCAATAGTCCCCCCACTAGCAGCAGTTTCTTCATCAACGCATTCATGGGTCAGCAGATGATTTGCCACGCCTCATTTTGCCGCGAAAACCCGCGCCAACACGCGTTCGGCTGACGCCTCGAAAAACTCACCGGGAATATTTTGCCCAGCCGACAGGAACCGGATGGGCAAACCTGTTCCCAACATCAGATTCCATAGCTTGCCCCAGCGCGGTTCTTCGTCGAGGTGCGTCACCACGATGTCGGCCACCGGCAATTTCGCGGCGAACGCCCGCGCCTGCGCGAGCAACGCCGCCGTCTCGTAGGCTGCGTTCACCACCAAATGCGCTTGCGGGTCGCCAAACCCGCGCAACTGAACCGCCGTCTCCCACATCGCGTCGGCATCGGCCCAATTCACCCCGGGCAAATCCACGAACGCGTTGTCCTCGGTGCCCGGCGCCGCACCCCACGAACGCTCCACCGGTACCCCGAGCACATCGCCGTGCACGCTCAGCGCCTCGGCGGTGTTCGCTGTCCGGCCATCGAGTCGCCACACGCGCGCGGACTCGCCCTTGAGCAAGACCGAAAGCGTCAACCACTTGCACAGCGCGGTGGTCTTCCCCACTCCGGGCGCACCGACGAAGACGTGCGGACCGGTCGAACCGGCTTGACCCTGCGGAACCCAGGTCGCAGCGAGTGCCGCCCGAAGTTCTCTCAACTCGGCCGCCAGCCACGGCGGGCGCGACCCGTTCATCTGATCGATGACAGCCTCGGCGTACAGCGGCAGGAGACCAACGGATTCGAGCAGATCGCGTGTGGTCCGGCTGTCGCTCTGCGCGCGGTTATGAACTGTAGGAGTTTGACCGGGAGACTTTGTGGCCGGCTCCACGCGCGGGAGGGGCCGGGCCACCGGCTCGTCGGTCGTGTCGAGTAGTGTAGCGGTCGCCGCCACGGGTTCCGGCACGCGGGCCTGCACTTCAATCTTGGGCTTCTCAAACCAGCGCGACGGCAGTTGCCGCAAATTCACCACGACCGCATCCTGGCCGAGCTTCGCGCGGATTTGCTGAACGGCGTCAACCGCCGATTTGGCGATGAAAGTCTCCAGGGTCATTTCACGCCTCCGGGCAGGGGATCATCGCGGCACTTTGAATTTCGACGCGCGCGGGCAACTCCGCGTAACTCAGCACGGCGAGGTCCGCGAACGTACTTTCAAAAAAGCGACGGACGCCAAGCCGAATCTGCGGGGCGCACAGCAACACGGGCTGCTGGCCAGCGGCGACCATCGGCTGCACCAGCTTCGACAGCCATTCCACCACATGGCGCGTAATTCTCGGATCCAGCACCAGGCTGATCTCCGAGGGAGACTGCCGCACGCCGCGGGCGATTTCCTGTTCCAGTTTTGGATCGAGCGTGATCGCGCGCAACGCACCGGTTTCGGTCTGGTAACTGCGGGCGATCTGAGCGCCCAGGGCTCGCCGAGCGTACTCAGTGAGTTCGTCAGGGTTCTTTGTGACGGCCGTGTAATCGCTGACTTTCTCCAAAATGCCGGCCAGATTGCGAATGGAAACGCCCTCGGCCAACAGGTTCTGCAGAATGCGCTGTACCTGGCCAACGTTGAGCTGTGCGGGGATCAACTCGTTGACCACGGTGGGGTGCGTCTGCTTCAAATTGTCGAGCAACACCTGCACGTCTTGTCGGCTGAGAATGGCGTGCGCGTTGCGTTTGACGACCTCGGACAAATGTGTCACCAACACCGACGCGGCATCGACCACGGTATAGCCGCCCACCTCGGCGGTCTTGCGCTCGGCGTCGCCGATCCACGTCGCGGGCAACTGGAACACGGGCTCAACGGTTGGTTGGCCTTTCAATGCGGTCTTGCTGCCGGTGGCGTTCATCGCCAGCCAGTGGCCGGGCAGCAACTCCCCGTGCGCGACCGTCTCGCCCCGGATCAGGAACCGATATTCGTTCGCGCTCAACTGCAGGTTATCACGCAACCGAATCGGCGGAACGATCACGCCCATCTCCGACGCGAAATTCCGGCGCACGCCCGTCACCCTCTCCAGCAGGTCGCCGCCCTTCCGAGCGTCCGCCAAGCCCACCAAGCCATAGCCCAATTCGATCTGCAACGCGTCCACGGCGAGCAGGGTTTCCAGTTTTTCCGTCGGACCGGTCTTTACCGGCGTCGCCGGAGTCTTGGCGGCGTCCCCCACTTCGCCCGCGGTGACGGACGTGGCCGCGGTGATCCCGTGTTTCTTCAGTGCCGACGCGAGCGCCCCGGTGGCGACCGCCATCGTCAGGAACGGGATCATGGGCAGGCCAGGCACCAGCGCCATAAACGTCATCATGCCCGACAATGCCCACACCGCACGGGGATAGAACAACAATTGCCGCGACAGGTCGCGACCAAGATTCTCACGGGAGGCGGCGCGGGTCACGAGAATGCCGGCGGCGGTCGAGGTGATCAACGCGGGAATCTGCGACACCAAGCCCTCGCCGATGGACAACAGCGTGTAGCGCTGGAGCGCCTCGGTGACGGTCAGCGATTTCTGGATGACGCCGACCGCGAAACCGCCGAGGATGTTGATCAACGTGATGAGGATCGCCGCGATGGCATCGCCGCGCACGAATTTGCTGGCTCCATCCATCGCGCCGTAAAAATCCGACTCCTGCTCGAGTTGGCGGCGCCGCGTGCGAGCTTCATCTTCTTTGATCAGCCCCGCGTTGAGTTCGGCGTCAATCGCCATCTGTTTGCCGGGCAACGCATCCAACGTGAACCGCGCCGCGACTTCGGCAATGCGCCCGGCACCCTTGGTGATCACGATGAAATTGATCAAGACCAGGATCAGGAACACCACCAAGCCGACCACGTAGTTGCCACGCACAACGAAATTGCCAAAGGCCTCGATAATGTGCCCCGCGTAACCATCGAGCAGGATCAAGCGCGTGGCGGCCACGTTGAGCGCCAGCCGGTACAGCGTGATGAATAGCAGCAAGGCAGGGAAGCCGGTGAAATCCGACGGCTCGCGCAAATACAGGATGACCAACATCGTCAGCAGCGATAGCGCGATGCTCACCGCCAGCAACGTGTCCAAGAGAAACGACGGAATCGGCAGAATCAACAGCAGCACCGTGCCCAGCAGCCCGATCACCAGCCACACGTCGCCGTAGCGAAAAAATCCGCCGAGTTTTGAATTACCGGGCGGCACCTGCCGTTCCTCCTATTTGATTTGCCTCCACGTAATACCGGTATCGATTGGTGCGGTATACCCAAGCCAACACCTCCGCCACTGCGGCGTAGAGCTGCGCGGGTATTTCCGCCCCCACGCGGCCGTAGCGGTACATGAGTCGTGCCAACGGCTTGTTCTCGACCAGCGGGACCTGGTGTTGGGCAGCCACTTCCCGGATGCGCAGAGCGTTGTAACGGGCTCCCTTGGCAACGATCTTGGGAGCGCGCATGGTCTTGCGGTCGTACCGCAACGCGATGGCGAGGTGAGAGGGGTTCGTCACAACCACATCTGCCTTAGGCACTTCCGTTAGCATTTGGTTGAAGGTGATCGAGATACGGCGCCGTCGCATCTTGGCTTTCATCAACGGGTTGGCTTCGGTATGCTTGAGTTCCTCCTTGAGCTCGTCTTTCGTCATCATCAGGTCTTTATTGGTCTGCCAATGCTGGTAGGCGTAGTCCGCGAAAGCGATGAACGCCATCACCACAACGACGCGGAGCACGAGCTTGAAGGAAGATTCTGCCAGAAACTCGGCAATCCTTTCCGCCGTCACCGAGCTGTAGAATATGGGATCGCAGAGAATGTCTCGCACCACGGAGTACGTCAGCGCGATGATCACTCCGAGCTTGACGGCCGACACACCCACCAGCACCCACGAGCGCACCGAGAACAGGCGCTTCAGTCCCTCCATCGGATCCAGTCGTGACCAAGTTGGCGTGAGTGCTTCCGACGCCGTATTAAACCGGCTCTGCATGCCGCCGGCCAGCAACCCCGCCAACATCACGGACAACACGACCGGACCGACGCATTTCATGAACAGCCACACGGCCCCCAGCGCGTACCCCGGCATCAAATTTTGCGACAGCGGCACATCGTGCAGCCGCCCGAGTCCGGAGGCAACGCTCACGGCCAGCAACGACCACATTTCCCGCCCCGTGAACAGCATCGCCAGCAATCCCGCCAACATCACAAACAGCGTTTGGACCTCCGAGCTGTGTGCGACCTGACCCCGCTTGGCCGCCTCTTCGAGCCGTCGCGGCGTTGCTTGTTCGGTTTTCTCCTGCGCCTGCTGGTCAAGTGGCATGAGATCCTCTCGTCCCCATCGCCCCGACTATCCCCAGTCGCCGGGTCCCGGCCCTGTGCGCCGGGGTAAGGGTCCGATAGGATCGAGCCTTCACGCCCTACCCCCCAGCAACTGCGCGACGCGAAGCATGTCTTCGGGAAGACGGTGCAGGTAGTTCATGATGTGCTGCGCGCTCAGATTCAACGTCAGTCCGAACACGAAGAGCCCCGCCATCGTACGAAAGGCGAAGTGCTCGGCGAACACGTTCATCTGTGGCACAGCCCGGCCCAGCACGGAAAAGACAAGGGTAATCACGAACGAGGTGGCGATCAGCGGTGCCGAAAGTTGCGCCGCCAGAACGAATATCCAACTGGTGCGCTTCACCACGTCGACGAATAATCCCGCCGACAACCCCGCGCCGCCAATCGGCAGCAGTACGTACGAGCGTTGCATCGCGATGATCGCCCAATGGTGCAGGTCCGTGCTCAAGAACAACGTGATGGCCAGATAATTCAAAATGACGCCGATCGTTTCGGTGCGCGCGTTGGAGAAGGGGTTGAAGTCCGCCGCGAGCATCAGCCCCATCTCGGTCGCGATGATGTTGCCGGCGGCATCCAGCGCGTAAAAGACCATGCGACTCACAAAGCCGAGCAGCAACCCGATGCCGACTTCGGTCGCCAGGACGCTGACCATTCCCCACCAGCTCGACGTGAGCCCCGCCACCGCGTGCGGGGGCAACGTCGCGGCTACCAGGAACGACAGCAACGCCCCGAGCGCCACGCGGATCTGCACCGGGAAATACGACGACGAAAAAATGGGGAATATCGCCAGCATCGCACTGATGCGGGCGAAGATGAGCATCCACGCGACCGGGTCGGCGGGGAACATGATCAGTGTACCATCTGTGGCATTTTCTCGATGACCGCGGTGGTGAACTGAATGGTGGTCTGAAGCATCCAGGGCAATAACAACAACAGTACACCGATCACACCCAGGGCTTTGGGCACAAAGGTGAGCGTCTGCTCGTGAATCGAGGTCACCGCCTGAAACAAACTCACCCCCAAGCCGATGATCATGCCCACCAGGAGTAACGGTGCGGTCAGTGCCACCGCCTGGAACACCATCGTCCGCAACAGCTCCACGGCAAAACCGGCATCCATGTGTACCTCCGTATCATCACATCGCAAAACTTCGGATCAACGACTGCACCACCAGCGACCAACCGTCCACCAGTACGAACAACAACAGTTTCAGCGGCAGCGAGATCGTCATCGGCGGCATCATCATCATGCCCATGCTCATCAGCACCGTTGCCACCACCAGGTCGATCAGGATGAACGGCACGAACAGCAAGAATCCCATCTGAAAAGCCGCCCGCAGTTCGCTGACGATGAAGCCGGGAATCACGACCCGCAGCGGCAACTGGTCGGCCGGCATCGGACCGAGATTGGCCAGCGCAACAAACAGCTCCACATCCTTGGCCCGAGCCTGCTTCAGCAAGAACCCGCGGATGTGCCCCGCCGCCCGGTCGAGGGCGACTTCACTGGAGATCTGTTCGGCCCGGTACGGCTGGAGCGCGTCGGCGTTGATCTTCTCCCAAGTCGGCTGCATGATGAAAAATGTCATGAACAACGACAGCCCGATGATGATCTGATTGGCCGGCGCGCCCTGCAACGACAGGGCCGTGCGTACGAAGGACAACACAATCACAATCCGCGTGAAGGAGGTCATCAGCAGGATAATCGACGGTGCCAACGACAACAGTGTGATGGCCACCAGAATTTTGATCGCCACGTCCACGTCCTGCGGTTTCTGCGCCGCCTCGACTCCGAGGTTCAGCTTGAATGGCATCAGACCAGCCCCAACGGCGCCGTTCGCCGTGAGGTTGGTTCCAGCAAAGACACCGGACGCCGTCAATCCCAACGCCAACAGCCCGAGTCCCAGATATGCTACCGGTCGGTTCATCCTCTTCGGCCGAGCGCCCGCTGCAGCGAGTCCGCGAACGCTGGTCTCGCCACGGCGGCGCACGCCTCCTCCTCACTGGCCTCCGGCAACGGGCCGAGCAACGTTATCCCCGCCGGCGACGACGCGACGAGCATCCGCTGGCGGTCATAACCGATCACGTACAGCGCGTGCCGGTTGCCGAGTGGTTTGACTTCCAGCACGTTCAGTTTGGGCACCGTGCCGTTCTGCCGCGCCGCGAACCTCTGCCAGTTCTTGAACAGCCACACCCCGCCAAAGAACAATGCCAATACCAGCAGCAACGCGCCGAACACGCGCAACACCGAGGTCCCCGCATCCGCGAGCGGCTGGGAATCCGACGCCGCCCACACCCGGGTGGCGATCGTCAGCATCAACGTGCAACTCCACCCCATTGGCCCGACCGAAACGGAACGGATCGCAGTGTGTCTCCCCCTCCTCGCGGTGACACAGTCGGCGGCTCCAGGTTGTCGGAAATGATTCATGCTTTCTGTCCCACCACATCGGCGATTTTGATGCCGATGCTGCTGTCGACGACCACCACCTGGCCGTGGGCAAAAAGCTTGCCATTGACGTACAGATCCACGGGTGCGTCCGCCGCCTTGTCCAGGTGCACCACCGCACCGGGAGCGAGATGAAGCACCTCGCGCATCGGCATCTGGCAACTGCCCAGTTCGACCGACACCGTGACCGGCACGTCGAGCAGCACGTCGAGATTGGGAAGAGTTTCGGTAGTTGTGCTCATGCGATCAGTTCTCCGTCTTTTGGGTTAATTGCACCGCCCAGTGCCCATCGCTCCGGCCGAGGACGCCCAGGAATTTCGTGTTGTTGCCCAGGTGCAGATGCACCGCCTGCAGACGCCGGGGGTCGACTGTCAGCATGTCCCCGACCTTCAACGTGGCGACCCGCCGGGCCGTCAGTTCCACGCCGTCACACCGGGCCGACAGCGTGACCGAGACATCGTCAAATTGCGGATTCCATCTCGACGCGCCGGGCGCGGGCGTGGCCGGACTCGCAGCCGTCGCACGTGCCGATTCGCCCATGCGGCGCAGCAGTGGCTCGAGACTGTTGTAGGGGAAGCCGATCCGGAATTGCTGCGACGCGCCGCCCATGGTTGTTTCAAACGCAAACTCCAGCATCATCGCATCGCGCGGCAGCGTGTTGAGAAACCGCACGTCAATCTCGTGACCGAGCAACGCCGGTTCCAACGGCTGCAAATCACGCCACTGAGCGCACCACTCCGCGAGCAGCACCTGGGCGATCTGATTGAGCAGCGTGGTCTCCAACTCAGTCAGAGCGCGCTCGGGATGCTTGACCTGGCCAGTTCCCCCCAGTTGGCGATCCACGATGCTCAGCCCGAGGGGCGGCTGAATTTCCAGCAGCCCAATGCCCCGGGCGGGTTCGGCCTTGAACAACGCGACGTGCGTCGGCGTCACCGTCTGTTCGAAGAATTTCTGAAACGAGAGGGCCCGCAACCGGGCCACCGTCACACCAAAATCCATGCGCAGATAACTCGACAGTCGCGCGCCAAACGCCCGGCCGAATTCCTCCTGGCGGACGCGCAGCTTGCGCTTCACGTTCTCGGAAAGAACTTCGCCCTGCTGGAACTTGGATGCGGGCGTAGTCGACGCGGGCGTCGCCGGTGCGGCGTCGGCGACGGAGCCGGTGGTTGTCGGCGGGATGGTTGCCTCAGCGGTGGCCATGGTGGAAGACCGCGATTACTGGATGGCAAATTCCGTGAGGTAGATGTCCTGGACCGTGCCCGCGCCGAGCGCGTTGTTGAACACGGTGATCAGTTCGCTGCGCACCGTGGTGCGCGCATCAGGTTTTTCAAGGTCGGCCACGCTCTTGCTACTGAGAATGCCCGCGGCCAGGTCGACCAGTTGCGCTTGGTGAAGCTTGATGATCTCTTCGAAGTCGGCAGTGCCGCCGGCCAGCGTGAGGCTGGTCAGCAGGTAGCGTGAACCCATCGTACCCGCCACGTTGACCAGAATTTTGTCCAACTGCGCGGTCGTCTTGCCACTGGCCGATTCACGCCCTTTCCCCTCGCCCTTTTCCTTCGTTGCTCCCTGCTCGGCCGCCGCGGGTTTTGGCTTCACCGCTTCGCTGGGTTTGGCGGCCTCGGCCGGCCCGACGGCCGGCGCGCCCACGGCGGCACTGAGTTCCTTTTTGACATTCGGGAGGAGCACGAAGGCCGTCATGGCGTACGCCAGCGCGGGCATTGCCACCACGGTGACGATCAACGGCAGCCACGGGCCGATGCCGCCGCCGCTCTTCGCGACCGTCGGTGTGGCTTCGGCAGTTTCCTCGGCCTTCGCCGCCGGCGTTTCTGGGGTCTCGTCTGCCATGGCAAATCACCTCCCAAGCAATTACCGCTTGATATTGACCAACTCTTGGAGCATTTCGTCGGTGGTGGTCATGATGCGCGCATTGGCCTGAAACGCGCGTTCGGTCTGGATCAATTGCGAGAACTCGTTCGAGAGGTCCACGTTGGACAACTCGAGCGCGCCGCTCTGGATGGTTCCCAGCCCGTTGGTACCCGCGGCGGCGGCTTGAGGCGAAGTGCTACCGCCGAGCGGCCCCGCCGCACCGATGCCGGAATAGAGGTTATTCCCTTCCTTGGTGAGAGCTTGAGGATTGGAAAAGTTCTGCATCAGGATTTGGCCCCGGACGTATTCCGTACCGTCGGACAGCCGCACGCTGACTTTCCCCTGCTGGTCAATGCTAAACGACACCATCGTGGCAGCGGCGTCAGCGCCCGATGGCCGTTGCGCTGCATCAATCTGAATGTCCCCATTGTTGGTCATGGCAAGATCGTTGTAGCCCTGCACGCGCAGACCATTGTTGGTGATAAGGTAACCGTCGCTGTCCAAGCGGAAATCGCCGGCCCGCGTCACATACGTGTCGCCGTTGACCGCGTCGCGGACGACGAAAAAGCCGTCGCCTGAAATAGCCAGGTCGGTATCCACACCTGTGCGGTTGATGGCACCCTGGGTGTACTGGTTGTAGATGCCCGCCGTGATCACGCCGAGGCCGACCTGTTGGGCCGCTTGGCCGCTCAGGGTCGAGTTGGCCATGGTCTGGCTGAACGAGTCCGCCAAGTCGGTGCGGGCCGACTTGAAGGCGATGGTACTGACGTTCGCGATATTGTTGCCGATCACGTCAATCGCCTCTTGAAACTGCTGGAGGCCACTGACGGCTGAGGTGAGTGAACGGATCATTGCTGTACTCCTTGTGTTCCGGTGTTGGTTGGGGCCGCCGTCACGCTCTGCACAGCGCTGAGCGCATAGGGCTGGCCATTGACGACGATGTTCGGTGTTCCAGACGAGTCCATTGCCACGCCGCTGACCGTGCCACTATCGTAGCTGCCATCATCGGTTTGCACGACCACCATGCGCCCAATCAGGTCGTTGGCCTGCAGCGACTGGATCGCCGCATACGTCTCCTTCGTTTGCTGCAAGCTGGTGAAGTTGGCCATCTGCGCGACAAAGTCCGTGTCCGACATGGGATTCATCGGGTCCTGATTGGCCAGTTGCGTGACCAGCAGATTGAGAAAGTCGCTCTGGTCCAACGTTTGTTGCGGCAGGACGCTGGTAGAGTCGGTCGAGTCGCTGGTCTGTCCGAGAGTTGAAGTCGCCGACGTAAGCGAGGAAATTGACATGCTCTTCTCCGGTTATGCCCACATTTCCCAGCCACGATGCGTCGTGGGCGTTGCTTTGTTCGTCCGTTGAAGCAGCGGTCCGGTCGGCGCGCCGCTCGCCAGCAATTCCTCCGGGCCCTCCGTCGCTTCCTCGAACCAATGCTGGGCGTGTCCGTCAAATCCGTGTTGCAGGAATTGCGATTGGGACTGGTCGCCCATCGCCGACGAGGACGTCAGTTGACCCACGCGGACGCCCTGTTGGGCCAGCGTCTGCTGCAACTCACTCCAATGGACCTGAAGCGTGTCGAATTGGCCACGCTCCAACCGGGCCATCACCTCCACCTGGCCATTGTACATCGTGATATGAAGCGACAACTCGGTGTTGCGGTCCGGCTGCATACTGACATCGAGTGAGTTGGTGCCGATGCGTTTGAACGACAACACCTGCTCGGTGATCGCTTGGGCCAGACGATCCACGGCCGGGGTGTGCGCCGCGCTGGCGTATGACAACTCGACCGTCGGCTGGGCGGCCACCGCCCGCATGACAGGAATCGCCGGCGATGGCGTCTCTGCTGTATCGGAAGTGCGTGAGCTACGCGGCACTGGAGCGTCCGGCGCCGACTTTTCCGCCGGTGTTTCGGCGCGGCGTGAGACTCCGTCGGGCACAATCTGCCCGCGCGGCAGGTTTTGCTCCGCCGAGTCGGCATTTCTTTCCGTTTTCGCCGTCGTTTTCATCGGCACCGGTACATTTGCACTCTGCATGCCAGCATCCTTGGCCGACACGGTCGACACGATTGAGTCGGCATCGGTGGACGCATCCGGGTCAGAGTCAGTCGCCGCCGCGTTATCGTCTGCGGCAACAGCCGCCGCAACGCTGGCACTTGTATCCGGCACCACCACGCACTCCGGCACCGCCACCGTATCCGTCGCCGCCACGCACTCCGCCACCGCCACCGTACCCGGCACCGCTCCTTTACCCGGGACCGCCACGAGAACCGCTGCCGATTTCGCGTCCGCTGGCGGCGGGACCTGCGGCTGTTGGACAACCGGTGCGGGCGCGACTTCGCCGCTTGAAGGTTGGGGCGCGTCCAGTTCAACCAATGGCACAGGAGGAACGGGAATCGTGGGGTTGGCCGTTGCGTCCTTCCCGTCGTCAGCCCGGGTACCCCCATTGTCCGTCGGCGCGGCGATGGCCACTGGGGCGATTTCCCCGGTAATCGGTGCAACCGCCGGGGCCGGTGACCCTGTGTCTGGGGCCAAGACGATTACGACGGGCACGGGCGCAGGCGCAAACGCGACGGCCAATCCCATCTGCGCGACAGCGGCGACGTCGTCTTTTTTCTCGTTGCCGTCCTTCGCGTCGGGCGCGGGTTGGCCCGTCGTGGTATCGGTACCGCTGTCGCCCTGATCGATCAACTGCGCGAACGTCGCCTCGCCTCCGACCCCGGCCGTCGAGGCGACCGGCGCGGCAGTGTTGGTGGGGTCGACGGGAACCGGCACGGGCAGCAGTGACTCGGTGGGCAGCGCGGTTGATGTGGTCATGATGAGCAGTCTCCTCACGGCTGTTTCTGGACGGTGGTGCGCGCGATGGTCATTTGCAGTCGTTCAGTGATTTTGGCGGCGCGCCTCGCTTGGTCTGCGCCCTGCGCGGCGAGCAATTCGAGGATCGGCGCGGTCTCACTGTCCTTCATGAAAGAAAAAATCCGGACCACGTCGTCGTCGTGGAGTTCCTTCATGATGTTCGCTGCGCCTTCCGGTGTCATGGCGGCATAGATTTTGGCCAGCCTCCTGACATTGGCGACCTCTCCCTCCTTCACGCTCACGACGTTCTTGTCGAATTCGGCCTGCAAGCGTGCGATGTTCTGAGTCACGGCCCCGATTTCCTCCTGCTCGGCGTTCAGGCGAACGGCCAACGCATTGAGCTGCTGCTCGCGCTTGGCCAACGCAACCTTTTGCAACCGCAGGTCGAAGATGAATTGCTCCAACTCTGGATTATTGAATTCCCACGACGGCCTGGCCGTCGCCTTCAGCGCACCGGCGGCCAAGCGGGGGATGACCGGCGTTCGCCACACGGCCAGCGTTGCGCCCCAATACGACAGGCCGCCCACCAACGCGCAGAACCATCTGGATTGAAATACCTTGGTCATTGGGTGCCTCCATCACACGCCGCGTGCAACAACCCGGCCGCGCCGTTCTCCGGCCGGCGTTGCGCCATCTCGTCGAGCGCCTTTTGCTCTTCCCGCTGGACTGCGCGATCGTACGATTCACGTTGGCGCTGTCCGTACTTGTCCACCACCTCGCGCGCCCGCCGGGCCTCGAGCAGCTTCTGCCAGCTTTGCTCGACTCCACGCTGAGCCCGGAGGACGTCCAGTTCGTACCGGACAACGGTCTCCTCCATCGCCCGGCAGTACGCCTGCGCCCGAGCGAGATCGCCAGCGGCCGCGTCCGACCCCAACAGTGCGGTCCGCAACCGGCAGATGGTCTCCCATTCGACCCGCGCCACCCGCAGTGCTTCCACCGCTTGTTGTCGCTCGCTGACGGCGCGCCCATAATGCTCCAGCGCGGTCTGCTCGCGCCGTTGGCGGAGCGTAAGCACCGACTGCAAGGAGAACCGGAAGCGTTTCATTCGGCGCTTTCCTTACGCTTCATGGCTTCCGTCAGCAGTTGCCAACTCTCACCAATGGCGTGGCCCTCGTCGGCGGATTGTCGGAGAAACCCGCGCAAGGGCTCGTGCAGGCGGATCGCCTCGTCAATCACCGGACTGCTCCCGGCGGGATACGCACCGATGTGAATGAGGTCGCGATTCCGATGGTACACCGCCAGGTTCTCGCGGGCCTGACCGGCCAACTCCAGTTGCTCGGCCGTCAGCAAATCGCGCTGCAAACGGCTGACGCTCTCCAGCACATCGATGGCCGGATAGTGATTTTGGGTCGCCAGTTCACGCGTCAACACAATGTGCCCGTCCAGAATCGCACGCGTGGCGTCGGCGATCGGATCGTTCATGTCGTCGGCCTCGACCAACACGGTGAACAACCCCGTGATCGAGCCCTGTTCTCCCATGCCGGCCCGCTCGAGCAATTGGGGCAACAGGGAAAACACGCTGGGCGTATAACCCCGCGTCGCCGGCGGTTCGCCCACCGCGAGGCCGATCTCGCGTTGCGCCATCGCGAACCGGGTCACCGAATCCATCATCAGCAGCACGTTGCGGCCTTCGTCGCGAAAATGCTCGGCAACCGCCATCGCCAGGAACGTTCCCTTCACCCGGGCCAGGGCTGGTTCGTTCGACGTGGCCACCACCACCACCGACTTGCGGCGCCCGGTTTCATCGAGGTCTTTCTCGATAAACTCGCGCACCTCGCGACCGCGTTCGCCAATCAGCGCGATGACGTTGACATCCGCTTCCGCCCGGCTGGCGATCATTCCCAACAGGGTAGACTTCCCGACCCCGCTCCCGGCGAAGATGCCGAGCCGCTGACCGCGACCGCAGGGTGTGAACGTGTCGATGGCTTTGATGCCGGTTTGGAATTGCTGCCGGATCCGCTGCCGCTTGAGCGGATGGGGCGGCCGGTTTCTCACATTGACAAACCGATCGGCCACGACCGGGCCAGAGCCATCGAGCGGCCTTCCCAGACTGTTGACCACGCGGCCTTTCAACGCGTCACTCACCGGCACACGCAAGGGCGCGCCCGTGGCGATGACTTCGCTGCCCACGTGAATGCCGTGCGTCTCGCCGAGGGGCATCAGCAGCAAGTTGTGATTGCGAAAACCGACCACCTCGGCCAGCGTCACCGCGTCATGCTGGGGAGTCTCGATGCGCACCACTTCGCCCATGGCCGCCGCCGGGCCCTGCGATTCAATGACCAAACCGATCAGTTGTGCGACACGCCCGCGCGATTCGGTGACCCGGGCCACGCGGACCCGTCGGACGGCCGATTCGATGTTCAGGGCCGGTCTCACGCCCGGATCCACGGGTTCACGCCGTTGCCGGGCTGAACCCGCGGGCTCGGGAGCCCCACGCCCGACCGCGGTTCGAGAGGTGGCAGAGGGCGGACTCATCCCTGCACCGCCTGTTGCAGCAACTCGGCTTTCGTTTCTCGTCGCGCGTCAACAACACCAAACCGGGTATGAACCACGCACCCGCCCCGGGTGACTTCCGGGCCGGCACGAACAGTCATCTTTGGCCCGGTGGCAGTGGGGGCGAGCAACGGGGAACCGGACTTCTCCAACAACGCGAGATCATCAAGGTGCAAGGCGACGACGATCTCGGCGGTATCCTCCACCTGACCCAACGCCTCGCGCACGATCGCTTCGACCATGTCCGCCGTGATCGGCAAGCCGGCCACCAGTTTCTGCGCGGCTTGGAGAGCCAGCGTCATCACCGCGGCCTCGGTTTCGTGAACGACCCGGGGTACGGCGGCGCGGAGTGCTTCGATGACTCCCCGCTGAAGCTCGGAGAACTCGTTGCGCTGGGCGAGCAACTGCTCGCTCAGTTTGCGTTCGCCATCGCGCAGGCCACGTTCGTAAGCCGCGCCAACAGGATCGTCGGCGACTGCGCTCGGGGCGAGTCCGGCCACAGGGCGCAACGTGAGGCCCCGAAGCGGTTGCCGAAGTCGAACCTTTTCCGTCATCTCACGCCTCCGCTGCCGAGGATTCGATTTCGATCTGGCCGTTGGCCTCGAGGCGTCGAACGACGTCGACAATGGCCGTCTGGGCCACATCGATGTCCTTGGCTTTGATCTTCCCGAGGAAACTGATTTCCTCCTCGAGCGCCTCGGCGGCGCGCTTCGACAAGCCGGAGAGAATCTTCGCCTTGATCGTGTCGGGAACCGGCTTGAGCGCCGTGGCGAGGGTGCGTGAATCGACCTCACGAAGGATTTTCTGGAGATCAGTCACCTCGAGCTTCGCGATGTCCTCGAAGCGGAACATCTGTTTGCGAAGGGACTGGCCGAGTTCGGGGTTCCGGTTTTCGATCGCAGCCAGCAGCACGTTGCTGGCATCTCTGCCGAGTGCCTTGAGTAGGTTGGCCGCTGGCGGAAGGCCGCCCGTCTCGTTGAACGCGGTCGCACCCGTGGCGCCCATTTTCTTCACGAGCAGTTCACCGACTGTCTCGACCACCTCGACCGGCGTCGGGCCGAGCGTGGCGAGCCGCTCGACCACCTGGTCGCGGGTATCGTCTGCCAACAGATTGAGGACGGCCGACGCCTTCTTCGGGTGGAGCAGACTGAGCACGAGCGCAACGGTTTGCGGCTGCTCGGTCTTCAACGCGTTGAAAATTTGGAGCGGGTCGCGCTCGACGATTTGGCGAATCGGTGAATTGGCTGCCTGACTGGGGGCAACGCGACCCATGATCTGCTTGGCTTGTGCCGAACCGAGCGCCCGTTCGAGCGTGGTCTGGGCGAACTCGACGCCGCCTCGCAAGGCGGTGGTGGCGGCCACTGCCACCTCGGAGAATTCGGCCAGAATCGCCTGCTGTGCGGGCTGGTCAATGACGGGCATAGCCATCATTGCCGTCGTGATATCGGCCACCTCGCGATGGTCAAACCCCTTGAGGATCTCAGCAGCGGGTTCGGGCCCAAGGATAACCAGTAACGCGGCCAGTTTCTCTACCCGGGTCAGTTTGGCAAGGTCGAGAGTTGCCGGGGTCGTCGTCATGATCGGCCGTTCTCGCGGTTGCGCGCCTCGGCGGCGGAACTTCCGTCTTCGCCGGCGTCCGGCGTGCGGCTACGAATTCGGTGGTTCACCTCAATTCCTCCGGGCGGACTGGTTTTGGTAAACCCAGGTGCGAACGGCCTGGTTCATGTTGGCCGGGTTTTCGCGAATCAGGCGATTCAGAACATCGACGGTGACGATACCCTCTTCGGCACGGGCGTGTCCGTTGTTCTCGAGCGGGGCGGCGACCGCAGCGGTCTCGGCGGCGGTTTTCTTGAACAGACGCAGGAACAGGAACAGGATCCCCAGCGTGAGCAGCACGTACCCGGCATTGCGACCGATCTCCCACCACAGCGCGCGGTTCTGCTGCTTGGTCATCTGCTGGGCAATGTCCGCCCCGAAATTGTCATTGAACGGCATCTCCTCAAGCGTAATCTCGTCCTTTCGCAATGCATCGTTGGGCTGGAGGCCCAGTGCGCTCTGGACGATCTTGCGGAGTTTTTCCATTTCGTCGGGCGTCCGGGGCACCGGTTTGCGGTCGGCACCCGTCCCCTCGGTCTTGGCCGCAACAAACACGGCCGCCGTGACCCGTTTCAGGCCGCCAGGTGCTTGCAGAACGCTGCTGACCGTTTTGTTGATCTCGTACTCACTGGTCACCTGCTTGCGCTTCGTGGAGGTCGTCGCGACCGCGGCCGCCGGGTTGTTGGTCTGCGCTCCGGCATTGGCGGCAACCCCGACAACGCCCCCGCTGTTCGGCGTCGTCGAATTGTTCGACTCATCGGTGGTGGTGGTCGACCGAGCCACCTGACCCTCGGGATCGAATTTCTCCTCGGTGCGGTTGATGGTCTCCGTGTTGATGTCGACCGCGACGCGGACGACAGCCTGACCGGGGCCGAGGACCTGTTCGAGCATGCCTTGGACTTTGCGCGAGAGGTATTGCTCGATGCTGCGACGACTGGCGAGTTGACCGGCGGTAAGGCCGGCGACACTGCTCTCGTCATCGTTGCCAGACAGCACGTTGCCGCGGTTGTCGACGACGCTGACCGCACCGACTTGAAGGCCTTCGACGGAGTTGGCGACCAGGAAACGGATGGACTGGACTGCGGAGGCGGACAACTCACTGTTGCCGCGCACCCGCACGAACACGGATGCCGTGGGTTTGCGTTGGTTGTCCACGAGCAACCGATTTTCCGGCATGACAATCATCACCCGCGCGGCCTCGACTTCGTCGAGTTGAGCAATGGTTCGCGCCAATTCGCCCTGAACGGCGCGCAGGTAATTGGCGCGCTGCACGAAATCCGAGATGCCGAAATTGGATTTGTCAAAGATCTCGAAGCCGACGCCATCGCCTTTGGGAATCCCCTTGGCGGCCAGTTGCATCCGCATGGTGTGGACCTTGTCCGCCGGTACTTGGATCGTGCCACCGGGGCCGACCCGGTGTGGGACCTTGGCGTCATCGAGCGCAGCGATGACCCGGCCGGCTTCGGCATCGTCGAGTCGACCGTACAAGAGCGCATAATCGCCGCGGCTGGACCACACCGATAGCGCCACCAGTCCGCCGATGACAAACACGGTGGCGACGGCGATGCTGACGCGTTGGCTGACGCCGAGTTGTTTCCAAACGGCGGCGAGTTGCTGGAGAAGTTGCGAGAAGGGTTGTGTCATGGGTTAGACCTGCATCCTCATCAGTTCTTGATATGAATCGAGCAGCCGGTTGCGTACTTCGACCATGAGTTGGAGCGATACATTGGCCTCCTCCATGGCGATCATTGCCTGGTGCAACGGCACATGTTGGCCCCCGATGACGCCGTTGACGGCCTCGGTTGCGGCGACCTGCTTGGCGTCGACATCCTGAATCACTTTTCTCAGCACGTCGCTGAAAGACGCACCGGCCGCTTTTCCCGTTCCCGCCGTTCCAGACAGCTGGGTGAATTCAGGGGCCGAGATGGGCGCGTCGACCGCCAGTGACTGGATCGCGGGCGGGAGAAACTGAATCATCCCGTTCGGTTTGATAATGGCGTTGATGTTGGAGACGCTCATTTATCCGTTACGCTCGTCTTCCGATCGAGAGGGTTTGCATGGCCATCACACGGGCGTTCTTGAGGACGGCAAGATTGGCTTCGTAGGCCCGCGAACTGGCGATGAGATCGGCCATTTCCTCCTGGATGTTGACATTCGGCATCGCCACCATGCCGTTGGCGTCGGCATCCGGATGGCCGGGACTGTAAATAAGTTGGCCCGGGCGCGGATCGTTTTCAATGCGGGCGACGCGAACGCCCTGTGCCTGAGCGTGGCCGGACATCTGCGAGGCTTCGTCGAGAATGGTTTCAAACACGGCCTGCTGACGCACGTAGGGTTTGCCGTCCGGGCCGCGCGTGACGTTCGCGTTGGCGATGTTTTGGGAAATGATCTCCAACCGGACACGCTCGGCGTTGAGCGCGTTGACGGTGCTCCGGACGCCGGGCAGGAAGTCGATCATGGTTCAGTCCTCCAAATCATTGGCTGCGACCGGTGACGGCCAACTGAAGTCTGAGCAATTGCTCGGTGATCAATTGCGTGGCCAACGTGTGATTGAGGGTGTTCTGCTGCAAACCGACGAGTTCGCTTTCGAGTTTCACGGTGTTGCCATCGGGCGACTGGGCCAGCGCGGTGGAATCCACTTCGAGTTTTGGCTGGACGGCGGCGATGGCATCGACGTTATCGGAGGCGAGCGCACGTTGCAGCTCAGCGCCAAATGAGGGCGCGATATCGACGCGCCTGTACCCGGGCGTCTCGATGTTGGCAAGGTTGTTGGCGAGCGCTTCGTGACGCAGGACAGTAGCTTCAAGCAGCTTCTTGGCGGCAACGTAGTTGGGTTGGTTGAACAACGCGTCGATCATGCTCAGCGTCCTGTTTTTGACCAGTGCTTAGCGCAGGCTGTGCCAGTCAGGAGAAGACATTACAGCCGAAGGACTTACGATGTATACGGGCGACCAGACAGGAAGAAATTGCCTCCCCGAAGGTGGCGCACAGGAAAGGTTGACCGCCTAGTTCTGCCGAGCGATGTGCCGCAGAGTCTTCTCGGCCTCGATGCGTTTGGTTATTTCGCCACAGAGCCGTTGAGTGGCTTCGGCCAACGCACGGTCTTGATCGGCAACTTGAGTCTCCAACTCATTGAATGCGCCGCGCAAGGATTGCTCGATCCATTTGCGTTCGGTCACATCCACGCACGATCCAATGTAACCCGCAATCGTGCCGTCGGGTGCAAACCGCGGAACCCCGGACTCGACGACCCAACGATATTGGCCGTCGGCACGTTCCAGGCGATACTCTACCTGATATGGCCGGCGATCGTTCCGGGCCGCCTGGCACGTTTTCCGGTAAAACTCCCGGTCCGCTTCGTGCACAAGCTCGAGCTGTCCCAGTGCTGTCTTGCTTTCCAGCGCACGGCCCATGAAGTCCAGACACGCCTCGTTGCGGAACGTCCATTGACCGCACGGATCCGTCATCCAGATCATCACCGGAGCCGCGTCCGCTATTGTGCGGAACCGCTGTTCGCTCTCGCGCAACGCCTGCTCCACCCGCTTCTGTTCGGTGATGTCGCGGACGATCGCCGAGATCGTGACGATGCCGCGGGTCGCTTCGACGGGTGAAAGGCTCAGCGAGACGAGTATCTTCGCGCCGTCCTTGCGTATCGCGACGGTCTCCAAACGGTCGATCCTTTCGCCGCGCGCCAACTTTCCGTTGAGATCGTGGAATTCCTCGATATGCCCGGGTGGTACGACCACTGCAATCGAGCGGCCAATCATCTCGGCCGCGTTATGGCCGTAGATCTCTTCGGCGCCCTTGTTCCAACTGGTGACCGTGCCGTCCAACGTCGTGCCAATGATGGCATCGTGGGCCGACTCGACGATCGCGGCAAGCCGGGCATTTGCTTCCTCCGCGCGCACGTCGTCGTCAATGTCGGTGGCCGTGCCAAACCAGTCAGTGATCTCGCCGTGCTCATCGCGAACCGGCGCCGCACGCGCGAGGAACCAGCGGTAGACCCCATCCGCGCGGCGCAAGCGTTGCCGGATCTCGAAGGTCTCTCCCGTCTGCAGATTCTCCGTCCAGCGGGCCAGGGCCACTGGGAGATCGTCGGGATACACGGCCCGTTCCCATGTCTTGTCGAGCGCGGACCCGTCCGCCAAGCCCGTGTACTCGGACATCCGTCTGTTGACGTAGCGGGTTTCCCCGTTACGCTTCGCGATCCAAGCCAGCTGCGGGATGTTCTCAGCCAGCGAGCGATAGAGCTGCTCGGCTGTTAGAAGCCTTTTCAGCGCTTCTTTCCGCGACACCGTCAGCCAACAAAGGAAGGCTATCTCTCCCACGAACACCGCGAGCCAAATGGGAGCGGTGTGACTCCGTCCAACGACGAAACTCGCCGACAGAGGAAAATATTGCGCTGCAATGGCTATGAGCAACACCGCCGCCAAACTTGGCCCGAAACCGGCAACCCACGCAATCAGTACCAACGGCACGACGAAAATCGAGAATGGAGTTCGTGTTCGAAAGGCCGAATCCACGCCGAGCTTTAGGGCCACAGCCACGACCGCCGAGCCGATGGCCAGGCCGTAGCGCAATCCAGAGCGCGTGGCAACGGCGTGCATGAGACGCCCGGCACGCCACCGTCTCTGGTCATCCCCTCGTACGCCTTTCCGATTCCTCACTGCCTTCCTGTTAACGGTTACGACTGCCGACCTTCGCGGCCCAGCTACGAACGAACCTCCTACTCAGCAACAGCCGCGGCCGACGTTTCGGCGCGATACTCATTGAGCTTGTTTCGCAACGTCCGGACGCTGATATCGAGCAGCCGCGCGGCATGCGTGCGGTTGTTGTTGCATTCGGCCAGCGCGGCCATGATGTGTTGTCGCTCCAACTCGCTCAGGGTGGGAAACTGAGTCTGGGGCCCGGACGGCACGATCCGACCCAGCGGCGACCGTCGAGGTGACTCCGGCGCGGGCGCGGAAACTGCCAACAATCCCAGGTGTCGAGGCTCGATTATTTCGCCGTCACTGCACAGAATGATCGCGCGTTCGATCACGTTCTGCATTTCTCGAACGTTGCCGGGCCACCAATGGTCATGCATCATTTCCATGGCCGCCGACGAGAAGCCGTCGACGTGCACGCCATGTTTGCGAGCAAACCGCTGCATGAATTGTCCGGCCAGATACGCGATGTCGTCGCGCCGTTCGCGCAGCGGCGGCACGTGAATCGGGACGACGTTGAGGCGGAAATACAGGTCCTGGCGAAAGCCTTTCTTTTCGATGGCCTCCTCGAGGTTGCGGTTGGTAGTGGAGATCACGCGCACGTCCACTTTGATTGTCCGCGTGCCTCCGACGCGTTCGAGCTCGCGCTCTTGCAGCACGCGCAACAGTTTCGCTTGGAGCTGCAGAGGGATTTCGCTGATTTCATCGAGCAGGATCGTACCCCCGTGGGAGAGTTCGAACCGACCCTCGCGCTTGGTGAACGCTCCCGTGAACGCCCCCTTTTCATGTCCGAAGAACTCGCTTTCGATCAGGTTCTCGGGAACGGCCGCACAATTGACGCGGATGAACGGCGCGTTGGCGCGGGGACTTTCGTTGTACAACGCCCGGGCGATCAATTCCTTGCCTGTGCCGCTCTCGCCTTGAATGAGCACCGTGGCTTCCGTGCGTGCGACCTTGCGAATCAGCTGACGCAACTGCTCCATCTGTTGGCTCTTCCCCAGCAGTTCTCCCTCCGGCTCGGCCCCGCGGTCGTGGTTCAGGTAGCGATTGACGTTGACCAACCGGCTGAACTTGTCGGCCTTCTCCAGGGCGGCGTCGACCGCCTCGAAGGAAAACGGCTTGGTGAGGTAATCAAAGGCCCCGTTGCGCATGCAATCAACCGCACTTTGTACCGAGACCTGGCCGGTGATCACGATGACCAGCGGTCGTTGCGGTCGTTGTTGGAGTTCTTGAAGCAACTCCATTCCCTGACCATCGGGCAGGGTCAGGTCGAGAAACAACAGATCGAACTCGTCTTTGCCCAGTTGATGGCGCGCCGCGGCCAGCGTTGGTGCGGTGACCACGCTGTAGCGGCGTTCCCGCAATTGGTGGGCGAATTCCTTGGACATGAACTCATTGTCTTCAACAACCAAGATTTTTTCGATGGGCATGGGAGTTCCTCAGGCTGGGTCACTTCGCCGATACAGCTCGGCCACGAAATGCGGTTGCTGCCGGTGAGCCGAGGGCCCTTGGGAGACGGGAAGCAGCCCGCGGCGTAACATGGCTTGTTCGTTTTCCCGATCCAACACCAGAATCTTCATCATCGTGTCTTGACAGTGGCGTAGCAGCGCTGCGGTCTCACCCTGACGGGCGCGCTCCGCGGCGCTCAGCGACTGCCAGAGAATCCGAACCTCCTTGAGGCTCTTATACGACTGGTCCAAGCGCGGGAGCAAGCTCTTTCTTGCCTGATGGAACTCCCCAGCGGAGAATGGTTCGGTGGCGCGGAGGGCCCGGCCCTCACGTTCCACAAGTGTCAACATCTCCTGGCAGAGCGCCAGATGGGCCCGCAATGTCGCTGCGGGACTGGCTAGCGGGTCAGTTCTGTCGGCGGATGTTGAAGGGCTTGGTTGGCCTGGACGGCTTCGGTTTGCCATGCCAGATAATTTTTCCGCCAACTAGCCATGTCAAGCACCGTCTTTAATTCCAAATCGGGCGTTTGGCCCAATTCCTTGCGCCGATCGAGAACACGCGCATAGGCCGCCGTCGCCTGTTCGGTCTGGCCAAGCCGCTCATACGTCAGCCCCAGTTGATACAGGACTGGAATCTGCCAATTTGCCGACGTCTCGGCCTGGGCCAACGCCTCGTACACAAGTCGCGCCCCGGCGTAATCGCGTTGGGCGTACAGTTGGTTGGCAAACTGATTCCCGGCCCGGCATTTCCACTCCCCGCTGGCCGAGGATTCGAGCAGCCGCAAAACTTGATTGATCGCTTCTGGCTTGCGGCCCAGTTGTTGCAGGGCCTCGGCCAGTAAGAATCGCGCTTCGGGATCGTCGCCGTAGCGCCCCAAGTAACCTTGCGCGCGGGTGACGACGTCGGGGTATTGCTTCAGTTGGCTGGCACACCGGAGTAACTTGAGCTCAATTTCCGGCCGGTTCAATTTGGCTACGCTCAACTTCAACAAGCGGACGAATAACTCCTCCGCCTCTGCATACTTGCTTTCGCCGTAATAGGTGTTCGCGATCTCCGTTTGCGCATCCAGCACCATCTTCTGGTAATCGCCCGCAGTATCCAGTTTCAGGTTCAAGATAGTCGTCATCACGGCGTAAAACTTCGACAGTGCCATTTCGGTTGCCCCCATCTCCCTGTAGAGTACTCCCTGCCTCAGAAGCACTTCCGACGTGCTGGGGTCATCGGGATAAAGGCTAACGTACTGGGAGAGAATCTGCTGCGCCTGTGCCGGGCGCCCGCTGTCCTGAGCCGTTACCGCCAGTTCCAGCAACGCGGCGCGTTTGAATTCTTCTCCGACCGGCGAATCAAGAATCGATGCCAGTGTCTCACTGGCCTGGACGAAGTCGCGCTCAATGCGCTTACGCCGCGCCAGGGCCAGCTTGATTTGAACCTCATGCTCGGTGGGATCGGGCAGACTCGTGGAACCGAGTGTTTCCTCCCGACACGGTTGCTTCCCATTCAATCCGGCTGACACCGGATGGGTGACGAGAAACAGCCACAGGCCGGCTATGATCGCCAGTCTCTTCATTCAATGCGATAGGTGGCTTTGCTGGTCGCGCCGGCACCGGCCGGTTGGACCTGGCCCGCAGGCGGGACGAATCCGAACGGCACGAGCACGCGGGTGTCGTGACTATTGCCGCGGTCCGCCCGGGACCGAAAGATGTCGACCAGCATTTGGGGCGTGAGTTCAAACTCGTTGGTCGCCGCTGCCGCTGGTGGTTCGGAACCCTCAGCAGGCGACTCGGCCGTGGACACCGTTGTCGTGGCATTGGAGTTGATGGGTTCAGGCGGCGCGCTCACCGGGGCTTCCGCCGTGGGAACCGGGAGGGGCGGCAACGTCGATTTGCCGACTGCGGCAGCCTTTGGCCGGAAGCGCAACGGCGCCGGGCCCGCGGCTGACAGGTAGCCATTGCTCGCCGCCGCCGCCGCGCCGATGCAAAAACCGGCCACCAGCAGGCCCACGCGATGGTATGTATTCATCCCATTCTATATTATCGGCTTGTTCCACGATCTACTTGAGCGGGGGACAAGGACAGGGGATCCCCGTCTGCTTCGAGCACCGCGAGGTTCCGCTTATCGTGAGGGACCGCGCAGTTCGCCACGTTCATTGTAAATGGCGCGCGCGATCATTTCTTTCTGGTCGCCGACCAACTCCAGCAACTGGGCGACCTGTCCCTGGAGTGCCCGGTTGCGCTGTTCGAGTTCCCGGCAGCGCTCCCCCAATTCTGCGATTGTTTGTTCCACGCGGGCTTTCAGCGCGATGTTCTGCCCGATTAAATCGTGCCGCTGACTCGCATCCCGAACGGTCGCCAGCAATTCGTCCCGCAACCATGGTTTGACGAGGAACCGGTAGACTTCGCCGTCGTTGATCGCCTTGATGATGGTATCCATGTCCACCACCCCCGTCACCAGGACGCGACTGGCATCGGGTTGAAGATCGCGGACCTGTCGGAAGAACTCGAGCCCGCTCAAGCCGGGCATCTTTTGGTCGGAGATAATGATGCCAAACTCACGCCCCCGGGCTTTTTCGAGCGCCGCGGTACCGCTACCGGCCTGGGCCACATCGTAACCGTCAGCGCTGAGCGCTTCGGTCACCAACTGCAGAGCGCCCGGGTCGTCGTCCACCACGAGCACGGCTCGGGATGCAGGAGCGGGCATGCCGTACCTCAGGAAAAGGACTCCCAGCGCGCCTCCCGCGCTGGGGAATAGGCGCGGCGGATGTGGCTGAGATTACGGGCGGCGAGGTCGAGTTGCTGTAACTGCCCGTGGCATTGGTGAAGGTGTTCAGCCAGACACTGACCGTTGCGGGATTCGAGTTGGACCAGTTGTTCGATGAGGCTGCGAAGTTGTTGCTCGACCACGGCCGCGTCCATCCCGCAACGGGCGCATTCGGCGCGTAGTTCCCGCGTTGCGCCCAGGATCAGTTGCTGGAGTTGGCGCTTGGTTTCCTGTAGCTGGGCCACCTGCTGCCACGCCCCTCCGCGGATGGCCTCGCCTTCAGCCTCTGTCAGCGAGCGCCATTGCTCGTAGTAGGCACGCAGTGCGGAGAGCGCCTGCTCGACACTGGAGGGCTGGGGCGGCATGGCTCACCTTGCTGGCGCCCCGGCGAGTTCGTGACGAAGGAGCATTTCCCCCCAGGCGTCGCGCAGCGTGGTGAGTCGGGTGATAATCTCCTGAATGCCCTCGGCGGTTTTCAGACGGTTGCTTTGGTCGAGCCGCCAATCGAAATAGAGATAAAGTCGGCGCAGCGTGGCTGCCAGTTCACCGCCGGCCTCGAGGTTGAGCGCCGAGTTGAGTTCGCGGATGATGGCTTGGGCGCGTTGGATATTGTTGTGGATGGTCAGATTGAACTCGAGCGGGTCTTCATTCCGAAATCCGAGCAGGGCCCTCTCCAAGAAATTGATGGCCCCATCATACAGCATGGCCACTCGCTGGGCAGGGCTGGCCGTCTCGGTGGCGATGCGTCGGTACGAGTGCGCAATAGCCGCCTGTGAGTTCATGGCGCGCACCTGTTGACAGGACGATCACTCTTCGCCATGGCCCTGACCCGTTTCGCGTGCCAGCAGCTCAGAAATCGCCTTGATGGTTTTCAGCGGTGGGTACTCGACGTCCGACGCCTGTTCACGCGCCCGCTGGACGACATCAGGACGGACGTCCGGCGTTTGCTGGAGCGCGCTGTTGAGCGCTTCCGTACCGTGGAAGGAAGCGCGATCGGCGGCGCTCGCCTGCGCCAAGGGCCTCACAGGTAACTTGCCCGTTACCCGTTGAACAGGCCCGGTGCCAGCATTTGGGTTCACTTCCATACTCGGCTCATCGGCAGTTCGCCGTAAAACTTTAGCGCGGCGGCAGCGTCTCCAGAACCGAAGCGGCTGTATACTGACCAAATTGAAGGGGAGACATCAAGATGGTGTTCGAGTCATCCAGAGCTCCACGGAAATGCCTGGCACAATAGCTGCGCGCGGCGGCGGCTACACTGGGATTGCCCGCATCAAACACATCATCCGCGGCCCAAAGGGTTCGCTTCTGTACATCCACCAGCTGCATTTTCCAGCCGACCCCCAGCGGGGGATAAGCTCGAAAACATGTGAGTTGACAAAAAACCACCGCATCGCAGCCGGTGGCCGCATGCAGTCGTTCGAAGAAATCCTCCGGGAGTGCTTCGGCGGTTGTCCACTCCCGTTTACCCGTCAGGTTCCACAACTCGTCGCGGGTCACGACAACCACATCGGCAACGGCCCGCTTCCGCAACTCGGCGTACCACACAGGCTCGAGCACGTCTCGCCCCTCGTCAGTGGTCAGATCGGCATCGCCGTCCGTGACCGGCAGCATTGCGACGCGATGAACCTGCGAGGGAAGCCGCGCCGCGGCGCGGTAAAAATTGGCCGAAGATGCGGTTGAACATCTGGCCGGCCCCGAGGCGCACCCGCCCCAGATGGTGGTGCCGACGATCAACGCAAAGCCAACGCCCCGTTTCATAGGACCGCGCTAAAATTCGTACTGTTTGTCGTCGCTTGTGTCAGATACGTCAGTTGCTGGTTGATTTGCGCCTGAGCTTCTTCCATCGCGACGAACTCGTCGGTCATTCTCTGCTGGTCGGCTTGAATGAGACGCTCCATCGCGGCAATCTGATTGTCGATATCGGTGGATTGCTGCGTGAGGACGCCTTGGTGATTGACCAACGAGCCGTTGTCACCCGCGAGATTGTCCAGCGTGGAACTGAGAGTCGCCGCCAGACCTTTGGTAGCGTTGGAGAACAAATCCTGTACACCACTGAGGTTGGTCGCCAGGGCATTGTCGAGAGCTGTGCTGTCGGTCAGGGCGATGGTGTTGTCGTTTCCATTGGTGGCGTACCCGAGATCCGCGAGTTGATCGATCGTGCCGCTCAATCCCGTGATCTGGCCGTACACGCTGCTGCGCAAGTTCGTGGCGATGTTCGCGATGTCCTGGTCACCTGACAACACTGAAGTCGTGGTGGTGCCGTCGCTACCGATGGTAATGGCCGTGTCCGATTGGATCAACGATTGAACGGTGTTGTATTCGTCCACGAAATTTGTGATCGCGGTCTTGATCGTCGCCGTGTCGCTGCCCACCGTGATGGTGGTGGTTCCGCCCTTGAGGGCGGTCACCGACAACCCCGTGATTCCCGAACTGCTTTCCGTGATCGTGTTGGAATGGCTGGTGCGGGAGTCGCCCCCGTTGATGCTGTAGACCAAGTCGTTGCCGCGCTGGAGCGTACCCGACGATAATTTGGTTGCGGCCAGAAAATTACCCGTGACGTCGTGCAACGAGATGCCGAGGTCGCCAGTTGTCTGGTTGGTCAGCACCAACCGGTCGTTGAGCGAATCGTAGGTGGCAACGACGCCCGCGGCCGATTCGTTGATCTTGTTGATAATGCCGGCCAATGTATCGGTGCTGGCGTTGAAGTTGATGGTGACGCCGTTGATCGTGAACGCGCCGGCGCCGCTACCGCCGTCCGTGATCGCCGTCGCCAGATTCGCGGCTCCCAGCGTTGCAGTCAATTGAACGGCGCCCAACGCAGTTCTGCTCGTAACCGTGCCGGTACCATTGTTGTTGAGCTGGGCGGCTTGCAGGAAATTGCTGGTATCGGTCGCGCTGCCCAGAACAATCGGACTGGCACTGGTCAGAGTAATCTTGTCCGTCCCGGAATCGTAACTGCCAGTGACGGTGCCGACGGTCGCCGTGCTGATCTTGTCGAACACCTTCTGGAGCGTGTCGCTGGTGGCAATGGTCACAATCTGGCCATTGACGGTGAACGTGCCGGCCGTGATGGGGGTGGCGAACGGCGCGTTACTGAGGGTCAAACCGGACACGTCGTTTGTCGCACTGAGGTGCCCGCCGATGTCCCCGCCCCCTTGCTGCACGGAAGTGGTCGCCAGATGGCTGATGTTGAAGGCGTAGCTGGCCAGGGTGGCACCGCTGGATGCTGTGGCGCTGGCGACCGTTGTATCACTTACCTGGGTCACGCGGCTGGCGAACAGCGACGGGTCCGCAAGCGCGTCTGCCTTGTTCTTGAGAACCTCCAGTTCCGTAACGAGGCTGCCGTAAGCGATATTTTGATTGTTGATATTGGTTTGCCGCTGTTGCAGCAAGGTCTCCGGCTGGCGTTCGACAGCGATGAGCTGGCTGATGAGTGATTGCCAGTCAAACCCCGAGGCCAGCCCTGAAACAGCGAGGCTGACGGGCGTCGATGTAGTACTGCTGACAGATGTCGTTGCCATACTGATTTATCGGCATTTTGCGGCAAAACTAAAGCCCGGACGATGGGATCCACCGTCCGGGCTGATGAACTCGACTGGGAATCGAGTCGTGATCCGTTACGACAGCAGTTTCAACATGGACTGCGGAACGGTGTTGGCTTGGGCCAACATGGCCGTGCCCGCTTGCACGAGGATGTTGTACTTGGCGTAATTCGTACTTTCATCCGCAATGTCCACGTCCTTGATCTGGCTGTTGGCAGCCGTCAGGTTCTGCTGCAACACAGACAACTGATCGCTGGTGTAGCTGAGGCGTACCGCATTCGCACCAACCGTCGCTAGGTCCGTCGACAGTTGGTTGATCGCAGACGTCACGTCGCTCAGCGCTGTGGTCGCAGCCGAGGTCGAGAGCACGTTCTGATCCGTGGCTGTCTTGTACGCGGTGCCGGTGCCCATGTTGACATGGCTCATCGCGAACGTACCGCCGTCTTCGTTGACCGTGACGGTCAAGTCAGCGCTGCTGAACAGGCTGACGCCGTTGAACGTCTTGCTCGCAACGTCGTTGATGTACTGCCCCAACGTCTGGAACTCCTTGTCGTACAGGGCGCGGTCCGAATTGGACTTGGTTACGTCCTGCGCGGCGATTGACAGCTCGCTCATCCGGCTCAGAGCCCCGGCTACCTTCTGCAGAAAGCCGGTCTGCGTCTGGGTGAACGAAGTCGCGCTGGCGACGTTGTTGTTGGCGGCCTCAACACGGCCGATCTGCGCGTCGAATCGCATTGACACCGCGGAGCCAGCCGCGTCATCTTGCGGGTTAACCAGCTTGGAACCCGAAGACAACCGGGCGAGCGACGTGGCCAGATTCGCCGATGACTGCGCAAGCATCCGGGCGCTGTTGGTCGCCGATATGTTTGTGTTAATAACCATGCTACCTAACTCCTTCCATGAGTTCTTGGGTTGCCTAACGGCATCCTTGCCGTCCCGTGAACCTATCCGGAGGCGCCCACGGCTCTCCTCGTTGGCTCTTTGGGGCTGCCAACCGCCTTTGTCTTGCGACATAGGGTGTATCGGCAGGAAGGGGAATTTCTTAACCCGAATCTAGACCGCCATCGGCTGGCAGGCCTCAGATAATGCGGCCTCCAAGGCTGCGGCCGCAGTCGGCAGGGCGTTTTTCAGCCCCTGTACATTTTCGTTCAGCTTGAGAACCACCCCGGTTGCCCCCCAGCGCACGAGCCGCCGGTACCACGAGAGAAACTCGCGACTGACGCCCGGCTCATCGCACAACGCGACGGTTGTTAGCGGATCGCCCGCAACAAGTCCGCAGACAATCTGTGCCGCTTGATGCGTCGCGTCGCTCGATGGATCCACCGTCCCCAACCACGGCCACGCCTCCTCGACCCTCCCCGCCAGCAGCAGCGCCTCAGCCCGCTGCAGGACCGCCCTGCGCTCTTGCGGGAAGTACTTGATCGCCTCCGCAGTCCAATCGCAGGCGAATTCCAGGAACTCCGGCTGGCTCAGCGCAATCCGTCCACCCAGCAACCACACGGGTAACTCGCCGGCGTTTTCTGCTACCAGTGCGTGCAACTGCGTCAGCGCCTCCACGGGCGAACCGCGCGAGAACAGGAAATTCGCAAGATCAAACCGCACCCGACGCGACTGTGGATCAGCCGCCAGCGCCCGCTGGAACGCCTCGCCCGCCGCATCGAACTCGCCCAGGTGCATCAGGCACGTCGCGAGGCAATGATGCGGTCCGGCCTTGCGGATGTCCCGGTTCATAGGTACCAGCGAGGGCCGATCGCGCTTGGCCAGACATTGACGGAACTGCTCGGCGGCCTCCCGATAATTCTTCAGCTCCATGTGGGCCAATCCCAACCCGAAGTGGAGCGACGCCGTCAACCCGCCCCGGCGCGCCAGCGGTGCACCCAGCATTTGGATGAGTTCCTGATATTTGTTTGCGGCCATCAACTGCGTGCACAACTGCGCAACCAAACTCTCGCGCAACTCGGGGACCACCTGGTTCTCGGGCAACGCCTCCAACGCGTGAAACGCTTCCCGGTATTGATCCAATGCCGCGGCCGGTTTTCCCGCTCGTGCCAACTCGAGGCCGTAATTCATCAACAGATTCGGCTCGTCCGGCATCTCCTGGATCGCCAACTCCAACAGCCGCAGGTTGCGGGTGTTCTTGTCACGCTCCCGACTCATCTGCTCCGTATAACCGTGGTGCCGCAGAGTTGCCCGGCTGAACTTGTTCTCCAGCCCCCACTCTGCCCGACGCACCTCGACGCTGCTGAACACCTGCTCGTGAATCCGCCCAACGTAAAAAAGCGCCGGCGCGTTGCGGAACAGCCGGGGCACGTAACTGTGACCTTCCTCCTCACAGCCCTCGTCCACAATCGGCAGCCGATACGCGATCACGTCGCCTGCCCGCATCTCTTCGCGGACGATCTCCCGGCCTTCCGCCGTCAACTCTTCGTCGGCGTCGAGCATCAACACCCAATCCCCCCGGGCGTGCTCCAAGGCCGCATTGCGCGCGGCGCTGAAATCGTCGCACCACACAAAGGAATGAACCTCGGCACCGTGCTCGTTGGCAATCTCAACGGTGCGGTCGGTCGAGCCGGTGTCCACGACCACAATCTGATCCGCCAAACCCCGTACGGAAGCGAGACACTGGCCAATGAATTTCTCTTCGTTCTTGGCAATCAGGCAAACCGTCAGGCGACTGGCAACTCGTGATGGGTCGCTGGTGACCGAATCGGGCAGCGTGAGCCAGTCCACGCGAGCAGCGCCTTTGAGCCGTTGATTGAGAAATCGTCGCGCCGGTTTCCAGCCCGGCGCGAGGCGGCGCGCGTGCTCCGCGCAGAGTCGGGCAGAAGTGGAGTCGCCCGTGGCCTGTGCGATCTCGGCCAGAAACAAATAGGCTTCGGGATGAAACGGGCGCACTTTGAGCACCGCCAATGTGGCCTCCCAGGCATCACGGGGTTTCTTGCCGCGCAACAATTCCCGCGCCGGGCCGAGGTGGCCGATGAGGGCACAGGGTGGCAGAACGATGCCGGCAGTCTTGCGCTTGGCAAGTTTGGCAGCATCCACCCTGGTTGTCTGCTCGGAACCCGGCAAGGGCGCCACCAAACTCTCGGCGTTCGCCAGCGTGAGCGGAAGCCGATACCCCTTTTCAATCGCCGCATCGGCGGGCAACGACCACTTCTTCTTGAAAAGTTCCCAGTTGCGGAGCATGGCCTGGCGATAATCGATGTTGGCGCCCCGGAACGTCTGGCTGCCCGTATGATGAATGAATGCATCCTGCGCGATCCGTGCTTTGAATCCGACCAGCCCCGCCCGCAAACAGAAGTCGTCGTCCTCGAAATTGCCGCTGCCGAAACGTTCGTCCAGGCCGCCGATCTTCTCGATGACGGCGCGACGCGCCAACAGGCAGAAGCCGACGAGGCGATGCACTTTCTGCGATTCCCCGGCGTGTTGGGCGGCCCATCGCTCGGCAAACGACGGCAGCTCATCGAGGGTCTTATAGGCCGCGCCCTTCACGAGCTGCGGACCCGAAACGTAATTGGAAACGGGACCGACCAGGCCGACTTCGGGGAACCGATCGAACACGGCGAGCATCCGTCCCAACCAGTTTTTGGTGACGACGGTATCATTGTTCAGCAGCAACACGTATTTGGCGCGTGCCACCGCGAGGCCTTGATTGTTGGCGGCGGCGAAACCGCGGTTGGTGTCGTTGCGGATGACGCGGACGCAACTACGTGTACGTTCGTACTCGCGGAGGAACTCGGGCGTGCCGTCGGTTGACCCGTTGTCCACCAGGATCAATTCATACCGTTCCGGCGTGTGGTTTTCGATGCTTTGAAGGCAAAGTTTTGTGTGCGCCAGTTGATTATGGGTCAGGATGATGATCGAAGTGTCCGGTTGCCTCAGGGACACGCGGGACACGGCCTCCGCCACCTTGCGCTTGACTACATCGTACCCCCAATCGCTCTGCACCTTCGCCTTGCCAGTCACCGACAGTTTGGTCCAGAGAGCCTCGTCATCGTAGACGCGCAAAACTGCCTCGGCGAATGCCGCCGGGGTGTTGGCAATCATGGCCTGCAGTCCGTCCTGCAGATCCATGCCTTCTGCACCGATCTCGGTTGTGACCACGGGAAGCCCCCACGACAACGCCTCTCCGATCTTACCCTTCATCCCCGCGCCATATCGCAAGGGCGCGATCGAAACCCGCGCGGATCGGAGCCAGGGAGCCAGGTCCGGGACGTGGCCCAAAAACTGGATGGAGTCGCTTTGAAATTCCCGCAGGAACTCGGGCACGTTGTCCCCCACGATCAAGAGCTTGATGTCCGGCCGCCGGCGCTGAATCAACGGAAAGATGAGCTGGCAGAATACACCCATCGCATCCACGTTCGGCAGGTGCCAGAAATTACCGACGAACAGCAGGTCCTTGGTGGCCCCGAAACTCTTGGTTTCTTCCACGACGGCGTGGATGTTGGAAAGAACATCGATCGGCACCTCGGGAACGTGGCTTTGGATGGCAGCGCGATCGGCTTCGGTCACCACCCACAAACGGTCGGCTTTCCGATAAATGGCAATTTCCCGTTCCTTGTTGCGCAGCGCTTCTGCCCTGGCCAGCCCATTGGCCTGGATCTCCGCCTCGCGAATCTTGCGCAGGAACACGATGTCAACGGTGTCGATAACAACCGGTGTTCCCGGCGAGCACTTGCGGAGAAGCGGCAGGTAGTACTCCGCGTTGTCCCAGAAGGAGATCACCGCCAGATCCCAGCGCCGTCCACGCAGCAGTTGCTCGTAGTTCACCAGGGGACAAACCGCACGCCCCCCGGTCGCCTCAAGGGCCAGTGGGTCACCCGCAATAACTTCAATGCCCAATTCTTCGAGGAACGGGGCGTATTCGTCGGCATACTGCGGGTACCGGGACAGGAAGGTCACCTCGTAGTCCAACTCCCGCAGCATCTTCAGCAATTGAAAGGTCCTCAAACACCCCGAGGCGCGATTGAATGCCGGAATGAACAGGTCGATGAACAGGATGCGCCCCCGGCCGCCGGAGCGCGCCGGCTCCTGACCCGGAGCGGCTGGTCGCTCCTGACGTTGGATCGCGACGCTCGTGTCCACGCCCGAACCCTTCTGCATCTCTTCGACGATCCCCTTGTACTTGGCCGCGGTGAAGACCTTCCAGTACAGACCGTGTAACAGCTCGATCGCGCGATTCAGTTTGTCATCGCCGCGAGCCTTCCGACCGGAAGCCGACGGCCCCGTTGCGCTCTCGGTTGATTCGGCCTGGACTCGGCGGGAGACCTGGTTGTTCACCAGGTCGCCGAGTTGGCGAGCCCGTTGGACGTTGCGCTCAAAATCGATCTTCAGGAAATCCCAGATTCCGGTCGCATTCACTGTCTGACACCACTTCTGCACCTCGGGCGCCGGATGCATCCGACTGAACCACACCTGGGACCGGCCCTGGCGCTGGCAGCGGGCCAAGAACCCATCGAAATCAAGCTTGCGGATCATGGAGCTTTTGGCGTTCTTGTTGAAGACCACGTGGAAGCCATGCTGTGACAAACGGTAGCCGAGCTCGATGTCCTCGGAACCAAAAGTGAACTGCGGATTGAACAGGCCGCGTTCTTCCAGGAGGCGTCGCTTGCACGAAGAACGTCCTCCCCAAAAATAGGTGTAATCGTAACGGCGGCCGTGTTCGATGTGCCCGTAGTCAAACAGGAACCCGCCCTCCAGCATCCACCGCATGAGACAATCCGGCTTCATGCTCGGATGCCAGTCGGTATAGCCGAGCACGGCCACGTTCACTTCCGGATGTTCCCGATGGGTGCCGACGTGTTGGCTCAGCAAATTTTCGTTGGCGACATCATCATCATCAAAAAACAGAATCAAGTCCGCCGCACATTCGCGAATGGCCCGGTTTTTTGCCGAACCGATCCCTCCGTTTTGTTGATACACGTATTTCAGGTTTATCTTGGGGGCCATGCTCAGGCAGACTTCCCGGGTGTCGTCGGTCGAACCGTCGTCAACGACAATCACTTCGTACTCGTTTGGACCCAGTACCTGCTTGACCAAACTGTCCAGCGATTGGCCCAACAACGTCGCCCGATTGTGGGTGGGAATGACGACCGAGATCTGGGGCGTTGAGTCCATGCGGAATTCGCTAGCCTCGCCGTTCCACGATGGCTTCCGCCTCGACACCCGCCAGCGCGCCCCGCCGCGGCGTCGTCGCTTGTTCCTGTCCCTGCGCGACCGTTGCCGCCTCGGGCTGCTCGTCTGCGGCGGACACAAACTCAAGCAGGTCGGTCCACAGGATTCTTTTGTCCCTGGGCTTTGCGCTTTCGCTGCGCACAATCGATTTCAGCTCAGCGAGCGCATTTTTGTCGGGCGGCTCAAAGATGTTTTCAGTTCCCCAACATCCCCGCACGCGGCGAAACATGGCGTGAAAACCATACCGATCCGCCATGTCGATAAACTCGGGTATCTCACGATAGTTGGACCTCATCACCGTCATGTTGATCGTCGTCCCAAACCGATGACAGTTCGCCTGAAGAATCTCGAATGCCTGGAGGAGAACCTCCCAGGAGCCACCCCGGCGGATCTTCTCGTAGGTCGCCTTGGTCGCCGCATCGACCGACACGTTGAACCAATGAAACCGCTGGTGTTTGATTTTGTCCCAGTACTTGGGCAACAACAATCCGTTCGTCAGCATGTCGATTTGGAGATCGGGGTTGCCCTGGCAATGCATGAGGATTTCCCGGGTGTCCGGTCGCGCCAAGGGGTCCCCATTGCCGGTCAGTACGAGTCGTCGCGCTGAATCGAGATGCTTCGACACGCCTTCAAACGTCTTCCGTACCAACTCGGGGTCGGTCGCCTGCTCGTTTCGGCCACACATGATGCAGTTCAAATTGCACACGGTCGAATTCGAGAGGTTGTACAACGTCGGGAACGACTCCAAGCGCACGCGCCGCTCTCTGATCTCTGCCACGAGTTGTGGCGTCAGGTAATCCAACGTATTCAGATCCTCGAAACGATAGATTCTTCCTTCGTACCTGTGTTCGGACAGTTTCTCGCATACTTCGTTGCAAACTCCCCGCCAGTCTCCCTGGTACATCCTGGCTCGCAGTAACTGTGCGGCCCCACTGTTCCAGATCTCCTCCAGAGACCTTTGTCGGATGTTTCCGATTTTGAGTTTTACCCAAGCGGGACAACAGGTATACACGTCACCGTTCGTCGTAAACTCGGTGAAGTAAAACGGCTGAAGACAAATCAGTCCTGAGTCATTCCGGTTCCGTCCGCAAGAGCCACAGCGCTGCGTCAGGGTCATCGCTCGTTGTGACGCGCCCGGTGTCCCCGCGTTGATTGGTTGGGGCGATTCCGCTGCCGGCGTTGCCGGATCGGGTGGGCGCAATTCCCCGTGGCGCTTGTTGAGGTCTTTCAGGTCGAACGCAGTCCGCAGATCGCCGCCCTGCGCCGCTCCCGCATCTTCACCGGGAGCGAGCACCAGATTGGCCTTGGGAGGTTCTGATCCTGCCATGCCGTCCCGTTGCGTGCCCTGGACCTCAGCCGCTGCCAAGTACCCAAAGTAGTGAAGCACTTCTATCTCGGCCCGGTGGGACAGCGCCCTCGAGAGATTCGTAAGGAAATCCTGATGACGGGGATGGCTCGGGTCGTGAACCATTTTCCGGGCCGCCTCTTGGGGAGAACTGACCCCCCAATCGTGAAACATTTGGAAATGGACTTGATCAGCATGGTATCGTTTGGCCATCAACACAAACGACTCCATCTGATCGACGTTCTCCTCCTGCACCACGTACCGAAAACGCAACTCTTTGATCGACCCTTCGTCCCGAAGCCTCTTCATGAGTTCCAGGTTTTGCAGGAGCCGGTTGAAGTCGCCACCCCGCCGCAGACGCGCGTAGGTGGACGCCTCACTCGCGTCAATGGATACGCGGACGCGCAAGCGCAGGTGCCGCAAGTTGCTGAGGCGCGCCCATTCACGCTCCGTGAACAACTGCCCGTTTGTCTGCAAGGTTACAGCCAACGCTGGATTTCCCAGCTCCGGCAATTGAGCCAACAACCATCGAAAGGCCGGGCTGACCAAGGCTTCACCGGACCCGTTGAGCCCGACGTGTTCGGCGGTCCGTAAGAGCGGGAACACAACGTCTTTGGTAACCCGCATGACCTGCTCCGCTTCCGCTCCGGACGCGACCTCCTTCTCGCGGCGACAACCGGGACAGAACAGATTGCAGGAACGGTCGTAGGACAGCATCCATTCCTTGGGCGGCGTGGAAAGATGACCGTCCGGCTCTTCCCCTTCTCTGGCACATCCAGCGGGACGATGCGCCTGCAACTGATTCTGATCGACGCCGCTAATGACCGGGCAGGAAATTTTGCGACAGTAACGGTAGGAACCATCCAAAATGGTTTTGCGAATGTCCTTTGCCGTCTCCGAATTCCAGACGTCATCCATTTCCCCGGCTTGGAACAGATTACTGATCGACCCGCGTCCCCACGCCGGGCAACAAAAATGCACGGACCCTCCCGGGTAAATCTCAGCTCTCTCGAACGGGAGCGGGCAATAGCGCCCTTGCAATTCGGTCCCCACGTTCTCGGGCAACCCGTGCGTCTCGTACCAGCGGGTCCTGAACAGAGCGTCTTGCACCCGACAATCCATCTCGTTCCGGGGATACAATCGGTTCAGCAACTCCCTGGCCTTGGCCAGTTGTTTCCTGGCAATCCAATATTCGCCTACCGCCAAGGCTTGGTGTACGGGGAGCGCGACGATATCTTCAACCGTAGAACAAACCAGATGGTTCGCCGGAAAGGCGCTCTCTGACGGAAGCGAACGAACCTTCCGGTGAAAGACGGTCAACAGGGACGGCTCGAGACTACGATCCGCGGGACACTTCTCCAAACTGCGGGTCAGGGAATCCAGCGGTTCCGAGGGAAGCATCGCCGCGCAACTCGGGGCATTGGACTCCGAGCCGTCCTGGGTCCTGATCGTGGGCGAGACCGGCTGCGCGTCCAGCGTCGCGAGAGATGCCTGACACCGTTTTCGTAGCCGCTCGACAAGCTCCTTTAAATCCAGCGCGGTCGACACGTCGCCACCCGACGCGGCATGCCCCGGCACGCGGTCCATGCGCGCAATGAATTCTCCAGCATTAACCGACCATTGGAAGCGCGCCGCCGCGTGTTCCGCGCACGACTTCCGCAGGTCCGGTCTCCGGGTGATCTCCGCGAGAATCTTCTCCAGTTGGGTCGCCCATTCTTCCGGGTCTTCACCTTCGAGGATGAAGCCGGTTTCTCCCGGCAGGATCGACTCCGGAAGTCCTCCCGATCGAGTGACAATCACCGGACATCCGCAAGCTTGGGCCTCTACGGAAGTCAGCGGGAGCGGATCGAGACGTCGACTGGGCAAGGAAGAAACAATTGCTGCCAGGGAGCGGTTGTAGGCGGAACAGAGTTTCGCCTGATCCACCAAGCCCATAAAATGAATGAACGGATAGCGGTTCGCGATCTCGGCCGTGTCAAAAGCTTCGCTCATTCCCCACAACTGTGCTGAGCCGTACACATACAGTTCCGCGGCAGAACCGCGCTTCCTCAACTCGACAAACGCCTCGATGAGCTGCCGAATGCCCTTCTCCGGAACCAATGCTCCGGAATAGGTCACCTGTGCGCCCTCAACGGATCCGTTGCCCGGATGAAAGACATCCAGATCAACACCATTGTAGACAACAAATCCCCTTTCCGGTGGGAGGCCACACCCCTCGTAAAACTCCCTCTGTGCGCCCGAAACGTAGGCAATACCATCGATGCCGCAGTAAAGCGTACTCGGGTCGGCACCCAGGTCCGGAATGCCTGCGTCATGAAGCCACAGAATGCGACGCCGAATCCGGTCAAATCGGAGAGTCTTCTTGAGGACATCCGCACGATTGACGCAAATCAACGCATCGGCAGATTGGGGGAGATTCTCCAGCACGTGCTCGGGCGAGTAATGGTCTCCCAAATTGATGTAGGTGACTCCATCGGCACGACCCGCCTCGCCTTGTATCCTTCCGACCACGTGGACATCCCACCCGACTGATGCGACGGCCCTGGCGAGGCCGAGCACGGCCCTCTCGGCGCCTCCAACAATGCCGACTGGAGAGAACACCGTGTCCTTGTGGACGATTACCAAGCGCTTTCGCTCGCCGTTCTTGCTTCCCAAGGGCGCCGGCGTGTCCGTTGCGCGGCTCATCGCGGCTACAGTCTCCTCCGACATTGACGGCGCATTCTTGCCCGGCTCAGCAGAACCTGCTGGCGCGTCGGCGGGAAGGCTGCCGATCTTGGCCAGGCACGCTGTCGCCCCGGGATGCTCGGGAGATTTCTCCAGAACCTCTTGGCAAAGAAGTTCGGCCAAGACTCGATGTCCGAGCGCTAATGCGCTCTGAGCCCGCGCCACGACGGCATCGATATCGTCCGGAGACAGGGCGCTTATCTGCCGATAGAGATCGACGGCCTCCTCAAACCGACGGAGGTGAAAGCTAATGCCCGCAAGCAAACGCAACGCGTCCACAGAATATGGGGCCAAGCCAACAGCGTCCCGCGCCGCGATCGCCGCGTCCTCAATTCGATCGATCTGGATCAGGACGGCGGCAAGTTGGATGTGAGCCCGCACATCTTCGGGAACCAAGGCAACCGCCCGCTCGAAGCACTCCAGCGCCCGGTAAAGGTCGCCCCCTTGAGAACAGCGGGTTCCCAACTGGAGCGCTGCCTCGCAGTCACGAGCATTCTTTTCCAGGGTTCGCTTGTCTGCCTGACGGGCAACGGCCAGACTGCCGCCCGCGCCGGCCTTCTGCTTCTGCCAGCCACTGGACGTCTGGTGGGTCGACTTGTCGCGCGACCCCGCGAGGTCTCGCTCATATCGCGCCAGTTGACCGCGCAGACGCGCGAGTTCAGCCTCTTTCGCGGCGAGCGTTTCCTGGGACTTGGATAACCACTGATTCGCGACGACGAGATCCTGATTGGCGAGCTGCAATTGATTCAGCCCTTCGGCTACGGCATCAGGGTAGAGGCGGACAATCTTCCGGAAGGCCGCCACCCGCGTCTCCAGCATGTGCTGGCCATCCTTGCTCATGCTGCGGGAGTAATTCCGGTAGAACGCCAGGCGCTCGTCCTGATAGCACGCTCTGTAGCCGGCGCCCGCGACGCGCAACCACAACTCATAATCGGCATGCCCGCCCAGAGCCGGATCAAACCCTCCCAACGCCGACAAAATGCTCCGCCGAATCAGCACGGTGTGAGGAGGGAAGTACCCGCACAGCATCAACGACTGAAAAATGTTGCCGCTCAGGGGGCGACCGGTTTTACCGACTGAATATTGTTCAGCCACCGGTCGGCCCGCCTCGTCGATGGTGACAATATCGCAGTAGACGAAGCCCAGGTCCGGGTTCTCGTCCAGTAACCGTGCCTGCTTGGCGATTTTCTCCGGAGCCAGATAGTCGTCGGAATCGAGGAAACAAACGTAATCGCCGGCGGACTCCGCCAAGCCGCGGTTGCGCGCTCCCGGCAACCCGGTGTTGGCCTGGCGGATCAGCTTGAAGTTGCGACGGTCTGCAAATCGCGCAGCTACTTGGGATGTATCGTCGGTCGAACCGTCGTCCACTACCACGACTTCCGTGTCCGCGTGCGTTTGCTGCAAGGCGCTTTCGATGGCCTGGGCCAAAAACCCGGCTTGGTTGAACGCCGGTATGATGATGCTGGCTCTCGACATATCACTCCTTGATTAATGGCATACGGCAAACCATGCCTTCACCACAAAGGTTCGAAGTTGTTCCCAGCCGTCCGGGTTGCAATCGTCTGCCGCCGTTAGCCGGAAGACGGGCTCGAGTTGGCGCCGCGCTTGACCGAACGCCGCCGCGGCCGGGGATCCCGGCACGACCGCCGCCAGAACCAGGGGCGGAACCGCGTAAATCAAATGCCGCACCGAAAACGAGGGATCGCAATTCGGCTGTACCAGATCGCGAAGCTCCGGATGCGCCAGACATTGGCTGTTGTCGGCCTTGACCCGGCGCTCATTCGAGCTTTGATGGGCCAGATACTGTGACATGGCTTCTGCCAAGTCGTTCGCGTGTCTCGCGGTCAGAAGATTGATTGACTCAAGCAGCGCCGCGTTCAACTCCGGAAACAGTTCGCGAATCTCCTGCAGCCCACCGGCAAAACGCGAATAATCGGGGTGACACTTGAACTCGTAGGCCCGGCAGATTCTGTCGGCGAATTGGGGATCGATGCCGGCGCCGGGCGCCAGCGACGCGAGTCGTTGCCGGCGCAACGCGTAGGAACTGTCGTATCCTTGCCAGCGAAACAGATGCCAGTCGCCGATGGCCATCAACATCTTGACGACTTGGTTGGTCAGGTAACGCTGTTGCTCCTCCGTTGGCCGTTGGTCCTTCAGAAACGCGCCGCGCAAACCGGACAGTACCCCCGCGGTCCGGTTGAGCAGCAATTTCACCAACTCGCCCGCCGGCAAGTCAGCCGACGCGTAGGCGGGGATGCGATCCAAGACTGCTGGGTCGCCGTCGATCACCTGACTGCCGTATTTGAGGTCGTAGTTGAACAGGGTCAGCGGGAGTTTCTCCCACCGACCATCGCTGTAACCAAGGTCAACGAAATCGATGCCGAGTTCGCGTGCCAGCGCGCCGCCCAGTTCCGCCAAGCCCGAGCGAAGATCCCGCGAGTCCACAACAATCAGGTCGTAATCATTGACCGGACGGTAACGCCCGTCACCGTCGCGGAATACGCCGCCTTCTCCCCGGCCGAAGCCGCCGGTCAACACAACTGCTTCCACCTCGCCCTCGCGTTGTTTCACCGCGTCCGTGATCCTTCGAAGTTGGCCACTCACCATGTCATCTGCTTCCCGCTCGGGGTAGCTGGTGAACCGGTGGGCCGAGGCACCGTGCCGAGCGGGAACCGGTTGTCGCACTTTTGTGTGACCTTCCGGTTCGATGCCCAAGAGAGACAAAACCAGCGGAAATAGGGCGGTGGCATCCACCCTGCCGAAGGTACGTCCAGCCCAATCGGTTCGGGCGTCGCTGTGCACCAAGAAGAAGCCGAGGTTATCCGGGCAATCCGGGTCATAACCGTGCATCCCCTTGATCGGCTCACCGCTCCCCTGGAAGAAGTTGGGGAAGATCAAAACCCCGGGATGCGCCAAGTAGATAAGCTCCCCATTCCGTGGGTCGCAGCCCGCAAGACCGTATCTCTTCAGATCCACGTCTCCCAAAAGCCGGCCCCCCGACAACCGGCGGAGCGCCTGCTCGACGACGGCGCGCGCACCCCGGTGGTAAAACCAGAACCGCGCCATCGTCGAGTCGAGGAAGAACGCGTAGTCCTGGCCGAACTGAAGACCGGTCTGATTCAGGGCCGCCCAAACGTCGAGCGTGCGGGTCACGTTGACCATGCCGTGATCGCCGAACAGCACGATGTCCACCTGGTCGTAGCGCGAACGCAACGACTCGATCAACTGTTCGCACAATCGATCCGTCGCGCCGAGTTTCTCCAGCAACTGCGCCGAGTTCGGACCGTGGCAGTGGCCGACCCCGTCCAATTCTTGCAGGTGCACGTAGGCAAACCGATGCGCCGGCTTCAAATCCAAAAGCACCCGGCGCACGATCCCTTCGTCGCTGTGATCGGACAGGCGGTTACTTTCGGGCCACGAGCATTGGTACCAAGGGAGGCCGCGCTCATCGAGCAGGGCAAAGAGGGAACGGTAACCGACTCGCTTGTCCCACGGCGCGCGCTTCTCGACGGCGTCGAAGTACGGGGCAAACTCGAGGGGAATCTCCAAACTGGAAACGTACGTGGCCGCGAACGGCGAGACACGGCTGCGCGCATGGTCGTCTACAAGTCTGCGAATGCCGCCCTGGGGCTCGACTCGTGGCCGCGCTCCATTGTGTGGCAGCCACCGGGCGATGCCGAACGGTGAACGGGCGGGATCGTAACAATACATGCTGCTGAATCCGTACTGTTCGGGGCCGAGTCCGCCGAAATAGGCCGGATGCTGGACGAACCCAAATGCCTCGCGCAGCGCTCCCGTGGCGCTCGCGGAGGCGAGAGACCGCAGATACGGCATGCGCGTCAGGTAATCGGGGCGGAGGGCATCAACGAACAGCAGCAACGTCAGCCGCATCGCGACCGCGGCGCTGGCGTCTCGCTCCTCGCACGTTTGGACTTCCGCCATCATCCGCGCGTCTCCGTCTCCCCGGCTTTCGTCGCCGAGACGGGTCTCAACTTCGGTAAGAGTCGCGGAACACCGGTATTGCCTTGAGCGATTGCCTCTCGGTTACTGCCGCGGATTTCGTCGTAGATTTCCTGCCGGTGCACGGGCACCTCGGGCGGCGCTTCGATGCCCAACTTCACGGTGTCACCCTCCAGCCGCATAATCCTCACCACGATGCGCCCATCCACAACGATGCTCTGACCCACGTTTCTGGATAGGATCAGCATGGCGAGAGATGATTTAAGCCACGACGGGCAGCGGATGTTGGACGCTGTAGTGCGCCGCGTTCAGCGGCACAACCTGCTTGCCGATCAAGGTGCGACGATTGACCAGGATCGGCCCCTTCAAATTCGCCGTGGCGTGCTTGGTGTCGCGCAGCGTGACGATGGTCAGCACCAGCGCGTCTTGCTCACCACGCAGATCTAGAAACGCCACATCCTCGGTGGGCACATCGGGTCGGTAGTCCGGGTTGACCAGAGCGGGCGGCACAACCAAGAAGGCCAGACGAGGATCGTCGTCCGCCCGCAGCCACTGAAACGGCAACTCATCGGGATTGGCGATCAACAGCCAGCTTCGGTGGTTCTCAAACCCCAGAATTCCCCCCGCCAGAGTCACCCGTATCGCGGCGGCACGCGAGTCGGCCTTTGTCTCGACCGCCAGATCAGATGTTGTCGGTTGTCCCATGCTCCCGCCTCTTTGCAAACCACATGCCAGCCGCGAAAAGACACGAAGCTTGGAACCCAAGCGCTGCCCCTGTCACCTGCAAGCCATTGAAAAGCTGCAACAGCTACCGACTCGACGAAATGGAGGTCCCGTCTACACGGTGAGTGATAGGCAACCTTTTCCGAGTGACCCGAACATCCCTTCCCAGCGCCACCGTCGAGTCCGGCTTGGTTGACACCCTCGTTCATCGGCCGACCGTGTCGAATCACCCCGTTCGTGACGGACGCTCGGGCGATTGATGTGGCGCTGCTATCCTCCCCCGCTCCACGTCCCCGAGTTCTCGCCAGACCACCCCGTCACGCAAGGGCAGAAGAAGTACCAGCAAATTGCGGGAGCGTTCTATCGGAGTAGTGGCTTTCTCCGTTGAACGATTCGGGATCCTCTGGGGCTGAGCCGATTGTGAGGCTGCGCCGTTTTCGTCGTTACTTGGTCGGCAAAAACGTTGCCGTGCCCGCCGTGCCGGACCTGTTTCTGTAGGTCAAGGGCGGTTCGGCATCAAAAGATTCCAGCGTGTCCGACTGGAGTATCAGCAGGACGGGGAACGTCACGTCCTCACTGATTGTGATCGCGCTCGTTATCCCATACTTCACCCACGACACCTTCATGTCCCCTTTCACTCGGCCTCTGAACGTCCAAGTCCCCGTCTGCTTGTTGTAAGTGAATCTGATTTTTCCGTTACTGCTGACGACCTGTCGCCGGCCGTGCAACTGAAAGTCCAGAGTCGATCCGCCGACGTCCAGCGCCACAGCGGCATTCGTGATGGAGAACCCCATGGGCAGGTTGGCGAGCGTTCCCCTGACTGCGCAGGTATCGGAGCCCGCCCGCGCGAACTTCGCGCGAAGTTTGAGCTGGCGGATGTCCATCGGACACGTGACATCCACCGCCAGATCAGTACTCGTCGAAGCGAACCCATCTCCGATGGTCACCGACACATCTTGCGGCCCGCAATTGGTGAATACGTGTACCGGATCGCAGTCGGTGCTGGTGCTGCCGTCACCAAGGTTCCAGAGACAGCTCACGGGATTCCCATCGGCATCGTACGAACCGACGGAGAACCCGATCGCTTCGTTCGGTTTGACAAGTACCACGTTGCCAACCGTTCCCATGATGTTCGTCGCGGCGGGCGGCGACGTGAATTGCGGTGCGGAATTCGTCACGGTGACCAGACTGTTGCGAGTGGCAGTGTCCGAACCCCCGGGCCCGAACACCGACAGACTGACCGAATACACCCCCGGCGCGGTGTAGGAGTGGATCACGTTCGCCAGGGAACCAGATCCGCCGTCACCAAAGTTCCAAACCCGGTTCGTAACCGGACCCGTCGAGGTGTCGATGAAACTCACCGCCAAAGGCACCGGGCCGACGGTCGGATCGGCCTTGAAATCGGCGACGGGCGGCTCGTTGGCCGGTGGAGCGGCCAATAGGCGCACCAAGAATGAGCAGGTGTTGCTGTTCCCCGCAGCATCCACCGCCGTACAAACCACCGGGTTGATGCCCACCGGAAAAGCCGAGCCACTGGGAGGATTATAGAACACGGCCACACCGGGACAATTGTCGCTCGCCGTTGCCGGCGGGAACGCGACGTTGGCCGTGGTCACCCCCGGCGGTAAATTGGTGGTGATATCGGCCGGGCAAGACACGCCGGGCAATTGGGTATCCACGACCGTGACGTTGAACGAACAGTTCGTCGTATTGCCGGACGTATCGGTCGCCGTCACATGAACCGTCGTCGAGCCTACCGCAAACGACGAACCACTGGGCGGCGTCACCACAACGTTGCTGACGCCGCAATTGTCGCTGGCCACAACATTGAAGCTCACGTTGGACGAGCAGGAGCCGGGAGCCGCCGGTACGGTGATGTCCGCCGGGCAGGTCATGGTGGGCGCCAGCCGATCAAGCACGGTGATGACGGCGTTGCAGGTTCCGGTCGCCCCGCTGTTGTCGACCACGCACAAGGTGACGCGTGTGTTGCCCAACCCGTACGGTCCGGCGGGGACGAGAGCCCGGCTCACAATCGTGCCGTCAGGATCGAAAGACCCGTCGTCCACGTCCGCCGCCGGCACGTTGGTTGTGCAACCACTGGTGAGGATGTTGGTGGAGTTGTGGCAGATGGCTATGGGAGGCAGAATGCCGGAAACCACCAGCCGGTAAGGACCTGACCCTCCAAAACCCGAACTGCCATCAGCGACCACGACCAAAATACTGCCGTCGCTGGGAACTGTCACCGCCACCTCTGTCCCCGCGCTTCCGGTATTGCTGCCGAGCAGCGCGCCGGAGGGACCGTAGATCCGGACCGAAGGCCACAACGAACCTCCGCTAACCAGTTCGTCCATGTGAACCACAATGTTGTTGCCGGCATTGACCGGGGCCGACCACACGTCCAAGTCGCCCACATCGATGGTCCCCGTACTCACGCCGTTGGTCAGCAGTCCACCTTCGTCTCCGGGCGTCACCACCACCGCACTGCCGGTCCGGGCCATCGTCAGCCGATAACCACCGGAACCACCGGACCCCGGGCTGCCATCACCGGCTACCACCAGAAAGGCCCCGCTGCTGGGGGCCGTCACGGCCACCTGCGCCGCCGCGGTGCCGGAATTGCCACCGAGCAGCGCGCCGGAGGGACTGAAGATCCGGACCCAAGGCGACAACGAACTCCCGGCGGTCAACTCGCCCATGCCCACCACGATGCCCTCGCCGGCGGACGCCGTGACCGACCACGCGTCCAGATCACCCACGTCAATCGTGCCGGTGTACATTACTCCGTTGGTCAGCAATCCACCTTCATCCCCCGGCGATACCTCCACCGCACTGCCCGTCAGGGCCACGGTCAGCCGATAATCACCGGATCCTCCCAAACCCGAGCCGCCATCACCAACCACTACCAGAAAATTGCCGCTGCTGGGGGCCGTCACCGTCATCCCGACCGCTGCGCTCCCGTAATTGCTGCCGAGCAGTGCACCCGAAGGGCTAAAGATCCGGACTTGAGGCCACAGCGAACTCCCGGCGCTCAACTCGCCCATGCTCACCACAATACTCGCCCCGGCGGTGGCCGAGACCGACCACACGTCCAGATCGCCCACGTCAATCGTGCCCGTGTACATCACCCCGTTGGTCAGCAGTCCACCTTCATCCCCCGGCGATACCTCCACCGCGCTGCCCGTCTGGGCCAGCGTCAACCGATACGTGCCCGTGGCACCTGCGCCCAAGGCATCGTCAACAACCACCGTGAACGCGCCCGTGGTTGTCGCCGTCACCGCAATCTCCGCCGCCACCGAACCGGAGGCGGTCGCCAGCAATGCCAAATTCGGACTGTAAAGCCGGATACGTGGAGTGAATGTGCCCGTCTGCGTAATCTTTCCAATGCGGAGGACGATACTGTCGCCAGCATTTGCCGATAAGATCCATGTATCCGACCCGCCGGCTGACGAGATCGTGCCCGTCTGGGTTTGTCCCGACGCGATTGGACCTTGGGCAGGGGCAACCGATGGATACAAAATCGCCGGTGCTTGGGCCACGATCACTGCCAGCGCTCTAAGCGTGCTCCATTTCATTTCTCGTCCTCCTGCCGAGATCGATTGCGACCATTTCTGCGGGGAGACTCGTCGGCGAAAGAGACGGACGACCAGTTTCCACACACACCAATCATCACAACCCTGAAAAAGGACGACACGCTGGCCCCGAAAGCCGGGTGGCTGAAAATGCACCCTGTGCCGAATGTAATACCGCGGACCACGGCGACAGCGAATCTGTTCTTCATGGCCGGCTCACTCCGCAACGATTGCACCGGACACGTGGGGGACGCCGGGGCTAAATCGTCCAAATCTCCTTGGCTGGAAGGCGAGAGTACAGTGGGGAGCTTCCTCATTTCAACTTAAAACGCGAACTGAAAAAACTGGGAGCACCGCCTGTCCCGGTGTTGAGTGGCCTGCAAATTTTGCCGATTCGGGGCTACGGAAATCCATCAAATCGGCCCAATGAGGACGACCAACGACGTAAGCGGCAAAGAGAAACATGAACTAGAAGTCGAGCGCGAAAGGCTACGGGTGGTATCGACTACAGGGAGAAAGTGGTTGCCGACGAAAAAGTCGTTGCGGATGCGCTATATAAGATTCGACAAGGTGGTCAACAGCCTGCCGACTTTTTGGGACGTCAATCTGATGGTTGGGATCCCGTCTTCGCGATGGGGTGCCCAACCGTTTGTCACCCACCCCTTCGTTTATCCGGCTAATCGCGCTGAGCGGATGATGGATCGGAGCGACAGCGTGGACAGGATTTCGAAATGCACAAAACACATGATCCACCTCGCCCTAAAATGGGCATGGGCAACTGGAAAACGACCCCGCCTTGACGCGAGCGCAAATCGCTGCCAAACAGGGAGTTTCGCGAGCCCGGGTTACGCAGATAATGGGCTTGTTGGTTCTTCCTTCAGACGTTCAGGTTAGCTTGCAGGACTCAGTGATCGCAAGGAGATCCGCTTTTTCAGCGAACGAAGATTGCGTCGGTTGTTGCGCGTCCAAGACCTTTCGGCTCAGCGGAAACTATGGGAAGAAACCATCAGCGAATTCAAAAGTGTGCATGTGTGATTTGAGCCAATTCGCGCCATTTGCGCCACCAGACTCCCCAGATTGCTGGCCTTCGACCCGTCCAAGACCCTGCACGATTTGAGCCATTTGCGCCACCACACCCGAATCCAACGGGAATTGGGGCGAGAGAATTATTACACGGTGCATGGTCGAAACCGGTCGAATTTCTCCTTGCGTATGCTTTCAAATGACACTGATGCCCCTCCCGTCAGCAATGGTTGAGATTGGGTTCGATTGCCTTGGTGCCGCATTGCTGTAGGATCTGGTCGGAGTGGGACAGCTCGCTGAAACCGAAACAAACATACGCCTCATTCTGGGATAAGCGAGGTATATCGCGAAGTATTCTCCTTGCCTGAGCGACGCCCCGGTTCGCCGATGACTGAGAGCGCCCGGCAAGAACAAGGGCGTCCCGCATAGGCGGAACGCCTTTCCCATCAACCACGATGTCGAAACAATCTCGGCTTCTGCGGTCTTGATGGGGGGACCGAAACGCACCGAGACACCTCATTCTCTTTGGTCAGATCCCCGCTGAAAAGCCTTCGGACTGTGGTAATCAGTGGAGCGGCAGAACGTCAGAAGATGGTCGGCATGACCAGTGGGCATTCGAAATGACGGCCAAGGAATCCGATCTTGGAGCGAGCCCGTGCGATGACTTATTCTGCGGGCGAGATGTTTCTGTAAGCGAGCTTTAACTCGTAGCGAAGGATGTTGTGGCAATGGACCGTGTCGATTGTGGTCTTGTTTTGCCAACCCTGGCAGGACAGTTCGCCGGTGACCGAGGTGCGACGTTTGGCAACCGCACTGGCCAGTTCCTTGGTCAGATCAAAATCACCCCGGATGCACTCGTCGTTGGGACATCGGAAGCGGAACACCGACTTGGCTCCATCAAGGTTGACCGTGTACGTGAACTGACCGTTCTGGGCGACGCCTTTGGAGTCGTAATACTTGAGGTTCACAACCAGAGACTTCAATTTCTGGAATTTGTCGGCCAAGCTGGGTGAGGATTTCACCCGCTCGCCTTCCTGATTACGGTATTCCGCGCGAAGACCTATTCTTTGTCGATACATAAGGACCACCCCGCAAATGGAGTTTGGTGGCAACCGAACTTCTGCAGCTAAACGGAGCGTCGAGGAACAAACTAGACAACGTCGCCGCACGGCACTCCGACACCGTTATCGTACGCCCAACCGGCAGGATGGCAACTGGGGTGTTCACCCCATTCAGTGGCAGTTCGGACAAGAGTTATGTCGGCGCTGGCAGCGGAAACAACAGAACACTCAATCCTGATCGTAACGCAGAACGAGAGGCCGTCGGCTAAACCAAAGATGCTTTGCGAAACAATTCGCTATTTCTGGAATCAGGCTTACGATGAAGTTGGGTCTCAGGGGGCTGTCTCACTCCGACCACATTCTCCAGCGACACGGCAGAGCCAGGCAGCGCCACCCAACCTCAATCGGCGCTGCGGAGAACGCCGAGGAGGAGATTGCGCGCCAGGAGAGAAGGAAGGCGACGACGAACCGACGAACATGAAACAAAAAAAAGAACCGGTGAAACCGCTCAGCGAAAGAGAAGTTCAAGCGTTCCTCAACGACGATCGGATGCTGTCCGAGCAAGGGAGCATCCAGTGGCAGAGAGCCGGAATCTGGCGTTGGGTAAGTTCCGACGGTTTGGCTTTCGCCGCTTCGGACGGTCGAACGGTCGAGATAACTCGAACCGCCAATGCCGAAACGTCAACGGTCTCGCTCCCCATGTGATCGAGAATCGCGACCGTTCCGCCGCGGAGCATTTGGGGGGTGCCACAAGCCGCACGTTGAACCGAATCCAGCCCGGTTGCATCCAAAGTGTGCAAATGGTCGAAGTGGCTGTGTTTCGCAATCGACACCGGCTGGGCGTAGGCAGCGGAAGAACACTTATGGTTATTGACCGATACAACGAAAACGGGAGCTCCCTTCAACTCTACATGCGGGAGATTGGGAAAACGCCGTTGTTGACGCGCGAGCAGGAGATCAAATTGGCTGCGCAGGTCCGGCGAGGCGACAAGAGAGCGCGCGAACGGATGATCAAAGCCAATCTGCGCCTCGTCGTAAAAATCTCGTACGACTACGCCAATTTCGGAATGCCGTTGCTCGATTTGATCAACGAAGGCAACCTCGGCCTGATGAAAGCCGTCGAGCGATTCAACCCCAAGAAGGGCGCCAAACTTTCCACGTACGCGGCCCTCTGGATCAAGCAGTCCATCCGCCGCGCCCTCTCGAACCAATCCAAGACGATTCGGCTGCCAGTTCATATCGTGGACAAGGTTCACAGGCTGCATCGAGCCAGTCTTGAACTCGCCGAGACACTCGGCCGCGAGCCAAGTGATGCCGAGTTGGCCAAGCGCTTGGGCATTTCGACGGCTAGGACGGCTCGGCTTCGCACGTTCGGCGTGAGTCCCCTCAGCCTCGACGCCCCGATTGGAGATGAGGGCGACAACCAATTCAGCGACATTGTCCAAGACGAGGGGGCGTTGACCCCTTCCGAACTGCTTCGCGTCAAGATGACGCGACAGGAAATCCGCCAGCACCTCAAGCACCTGACGCCGCGCGAGGCTGAAATCGTCACCTTGCGTTTCGGGCTGGACGGGCAGGAACCCCGGACACTGGGCAACGTGGGAAGGAAATTTAAAGTGACCCGCGAACGGATCCGCCAGATTCAGGAAACTGCGCTGAACAAACTCCGTCGACGCGTCGATGCACTCGACCGCGGCGATCTCGCCGGCACATCCTGACCGCCCGGGCCGGGCGCCGTGATTCCGATCCCGAAGCCAACCGCGACCGCTGATCCCTTGGCGGCTGTGGGCCGAAGCGATTCTTTGCGAAACAATTAGGTTATTTCGCAACCAGGCGTATGATGGAATCGGTCTCAGCGAGCTGCTTCTCTCCGACCAGATCTTGCCGCGTGGCGGGCGCAGCAAGGCAACCTAATGAAAGATCAACCGCCGCCGTTAAAGGAGGGTTCCGTGGCAGGCATAAAGATCAGCCGGGAAGAATGCGGCCGGTTCTACAAGAAAAAGTATGAACTCGCCTGTGCGTTGCTGGATTGCGAGGCATTCAAATCATGGCACACACCGTCGCGGAGCGAGTGGTGCGAGGCACTGACCGCGATCAGAAAGATGGTGAAACGGCATGACTGGCCGTTGTACGAAGTCATCCCCGATGGCGATGACGCGTCATCCACGTCAATCACGAATACGGGCTTGATGCTAAACGGCCTCCATCAATTGCTGGCTGTATTGAATGGTCACGATGTGCGGTCCGTGCCGTCGCCGCAGCAATGGGGCGACATTATGCGGGTGGTGGATGAAACCACCGAGCGTCGTGCCGCGGTTGACGAGGCGGCGAAACTCTACCGATGACCATGTGTCCGACTCAGACCGACCGGCAGGGAAAGGCTTGACCGAAAGGAATCGAATGACCAAAGAACCCAAAGCCAGCGAACCCGTTTTTTGTTTCACGACCAGCGGTGGCGGCCTCCTCACTCAGCGGATTGTTGAGATCGAGAAGCTGGCGCTGAGCAGCATCCAAAGCGGGAAATCCCTTGACCGGGTGGTCACCGGTGCGCTCGTGTCGTTAAAAGACGCTTGTAACACTGCGCGGGTCGCCGTCGGATAGCAGTACTGTCGATACCGCCACTTGACGGCACTACCCTTGGTTCGCGACGCCGCCAAAACCCGCGCCCCCCCCCACTCTTTCAACCCCTTCGGCCGCATCCCGCGGGATCCCAAGACTTGTCCTTGCTGAATTTCCTCGGGTAGCATCGCAGCGAGGTATCGCGCTGGGCGATACGCTGGAGTTCATCGCCACTGGCTCCCGTGCGAGCTAGGCCACGGAGGCCCTTGAGAAGCTGCTGAAAAAAAGGAGACGGTTGACAAACGGGCTCGATGAACGGGCGGTCCCGGCAACAATTTCACCGCTGGCCACCAGAGTTTCTTGCCGCTGGTTTTTCACCAGACCGATGCGGGGTTGTCGCTCAACCGGTGCCGCAAGCCGATTCGCGGTTCACAAATGGAGACAAGCCGTTCCTCAATGGCTTCTCACCGCGACTTGCGCCGAAACCAAAGCTCATCATGACCCTTTGGTTTGGGCGGCTCAGCCCTCTCACTCCCCTCGAACCCAAACACATCTCGAAAATAAACCTGTTCTCCGCAACTGGGGCAGGGAGTGGGTCGGTTTGAGATCTCCTCGAAAACATTGATTTTGGCATGGCATTTGGGGCAAACAATGACGACCGTAGCGTCTCCAGCCGATGAAATCGCCCAGACCCCGACGGGCATCAATTTGCGACTGGCGACCTTGAAAACGGAGGCCACGGTCAACACCAAAGACCTCCAGAAAAAGATCGCCAGCACGCAACGGATGGTGGAACGGTCGGCGGACATCGTGCATCGGTTCGCCCGGGAATTGCGCCCGACGGTGTTGGACGACCTGGGGCTGATTCCCGCCCTCCATTCGTTTATGAAAAGTTTTACGAAACGGACGGGCATCCACATTCGGTTCACAACCATTACTGCCGGCCGGATTGAACAATTGGACAATGCCACGCGAACGGTGCTGTATCGCGTCGCCCAGGAAGCGCTGACCAATGTCTCGCGGCATGCCCAAGCCAGCCGGGTGGAGGTGAACATCGAGAAACTCCGCGACGCCATTTGCCTGAAAATCAAAGACGACGGCAAATCGTTTGAGGCGCAACGCGTCGTAAACTCCAAACGGAATACACGCTTGGGGTTGATCGGCATGCGCGAGCGCGCGGAGACGGTCGGCGGCAGATTTGACGTCGAATCGGCGCCAGGCAAAGGCACCACCATCCGCGCACAGATTCCGTTCACGAAGGGCAACCGGGTTTAATGACTATGAAGCGCATCACTGTCCTGCTGGCTGAAGACCACACGATCGTCCGCGAGGGGTTTCGGAAGCTGTTGGATGCCGAAGACGGCCTCGAGGTGGTCGGCGAAGCGCAAACCGGCCGCCAAGCGGTGGCCCTAGCCAGGAAACTCCGTCCCGCCGTGGTCGTGATGGACATCGCGATGCCGTTGCTCAACGGTCTGGCAGCCACCCGGCAAATTCTCAAAGCCGTTCCCAACACCAAGGTGCTCATTCTCTCCGCGCACAGTGACGATGCCTACGTCGACCATGCGATGGAGTTGGGTGCGGTGGGGTTTCTGCTCAAACAAACCTCTTCCCACGATCTGTCCCGGGCGATTCGGGAAGTGCAGAAAGGAAACGCATTCTTCAGCCCCTCCATTGACAAGCGCCTGCACAATCATTCTCAGAAGTCGCCGAACGGAGGCGGGCCATTCAAGAAGAAAATCGCCCGCCTCAGTTCGCGCGAGATGGAGGTGCTGCAACTGATTGCCGAAGGCAAGGCCAACAAACAAGTGGCGGCGGAATTGGGCATCAGCATCAAAACGGTCGAGAAACATCGGCAGAATCTCATGGCGAAGCTCAACATCCATGAGATCTCCGGCCTCACCCGCTATGCCATCGCTGCGGGAATCATCGAGAGTAGTGTCCGGTTAACCATCCGCTAGCCCGCCTCAGGCGTGGCTTGTCCGCCGCCGGCGGAGGCAGGAAGCCGGGGGAGTTGTAAGGCAAGCGCTCCGCTTGCCACTCCGGATAGCCGTCGTTTGCTTCTGTCGCTCGTAGGGCGCGACCGCCCATGGTGAATCCTCGCGATGAACCGCCGGGCGCGCCGAGTCGTTGGACCGCCGGTAGCCCCGACACACAGAAGCATGTCGTACGGCGACGCACACGTCACGCTAAAGCCCGGTCGGTATGACATAAAAGAGAATGGCGAAGAAATGAAAAATGCTGCCCGCCAACACGAAGACGTGCCAAATCGCATGGTGGTAAGGGAGGCCGCGCCAGCCGTAGAAACCGATCCCTGCGGTGTAAGCCAGACCGCCCACCAGCAATAACACCAGACCGCCCGGCGCGACGGTTGCGACCAGCGGTTTGGCGGCCACCAGCACTCCCCAACCCATCGCGACGTACAGACCAACCCGCGCAACAGGCCGCCGCCGCAGCCATGCTTGGAATGCGATCCCGAGCGCCGCCAGTCCCCAAATCCCTCCCAGCAGAGACCAGCCCCAGGGGCCCCGGAGGTTCACCAAGGTGAACGGCGTGTAGGTTCCAGCAATCAGGAGAAAGATCGCGGAATGGTCGAGGACCCTGAGGATGGCTTTGGCGCGAGGGAAGTGGATGCTATGGTAGAGAGTGGAAGTCGCGTGGAGAACAATCAACGTGGCCCCGTAAACGCTGCCACTGACGATGTGCCGCGCGGTGCCGTAGTTGCCGGCCAAGACGATCAAGACGATCGATCCCGCCACCGCGAAGACGAAACCAACCCCGCTGATGATGCTGTTCGCGATCTCCTCGCGGAGGCTATACTGCGGGATAGGAATTTCTGCACTCATGTTCACACGCCAAGCCGTCCCACCGCAACTTTCCTTACTCGACAGTGGTCCATGTTTCCCATCGTAGTGCAAGATCTTAGATTGTCAGGCTCAACCGAACACTTGGTGTCATGCAATCTCCATATTCCTCGCCTCGGTCGCGCTGCGCGAAGGGCGGACCAGGAACGTGAAGACCGCGCAGCTATCCGTAGATTTGTGAGCGCCGCTGGCGCCCTTCAAAAGGGTGTTCCTCACGCCGATTCCTCACAACATTGGCGCTGGCGTGCGAGCAGGAAAAAAGGTCAATCCGAGAACGGACTGGCCCTGTTTCGCTTTAGTGCGCACCGCAACGGGATTCAGTCCATGCCGCTTCTGCGCCCAGAGATCGCTGGGATTCATGAAACTTCCGGTGGGGTGAACACCCCATGGCGCCGCGGGGCTTCCCGGCCTATGCTCACAACTGTGCAAACCAAACCCAGAAAGCAGGCACTCAAGTTTGGCGATGTGATTGCGGGCGCTTACCGCGCCTGCGGCAAACGCAGAGCCGGAGGAATCATCCGGCTCGCCGTCCGGACGCACCTGATCGCATTTCGTGGACAGCAGCGATTGGTGATTTATTGAGGAAGACGTGATTGATGTGAGCCGTGGCCGTAACCAAAGCACCCCCGCCGACTGGCGTTCGATCCTGACAGTGATACTCGCCTGCGTTGCCGGCTGGTCGGTCGTTCCGTCCGCCCGCGCACAGAAACCCGTGTCCCCAACGGTAATGGCCTTGCTGTCGATTTCCCCGATTCAGCCGGAATTTTTCCTGACCAGCGTGCGCGAACAGACCAACTACCAGGCGCTACGATCGATCAAGCCCGTCGACTCGCGCCTCATCGAGCCGCACCGCGCGCTCACCGACAACGAAGCCTGGCAGCAATTCGAGACGGAATTTGCGCCGCAACACCCGAGTCCGTCGCCCGTCAAACACCAGATCGAAACCGCCAAATACGGTATCGACACGACCGCGTTTGCCGTCGATCGTTTCGTCAAGAGCATCCGCGATCACGCCGACTTCAACTTCGATCAGGGCCACCTGCGTCACGCGCCGGTAACGCCGCTCGGAAGGTCCCGGGACGACCCGCACGTGAAGCTCGATCTCGACCTTACGCATGGCAGACCGTACGCCGGCGTGC